>ERZ887851.262-NODE-262-length-54519-cov-23.513110_pt1 | contig 54519 bp, 65 predicted proteins | sample MGYA00521100_ERZ887851 | MGnify/ENA primary metagenome ERZ887851 (study PRJEB32303, sample SAMEA104408602) | aquatic metagenome | biome: Brackish water; feature: Pelagic; material: water | place: Baltic Sea | collected 2014-06-06T16:11:00 | depth 11,444 m ... | reverse complement strand
TAGTAGAGATAGCGGAGTTTCGATTCCATGCAAAACCAAAGCATCAGGATTCGCCTTAAGGCTTTTGATCACAAGTTGATCGATACGTCGACACAGGAAATCGTTGAAACGGCAAGGCGCACAGGCGCGCAGATTCGGGGTCCAATCCCATTGCCAACTCGGAAAGAGAAGTTCACGATACTTATCTCTCCACACGTAAATAAGGACGCGCGCGATCAGTACGAAATTCGCACGCACAAGCGTTTGATCGACATTGTCGAACCAACAGAAAAGACTGTTGATGCGCTTATGAAACTGAATCTTGCGGCAGGCGTAGAAGTACAAATTAGCTTAAGCTGATTGCGACTGTAGCGGTTCGGCATTAATGCCGGGCAAACACTAAAGTGTAATGTCTTGAAATAGACAGCCGTAGCGGGTAACAGCCCCGTACACTTAAGAGGTTAATAAAATGAGTATAGGAATAGTTGGTCGCAAATGCGGCATGACTCGCGTATTCACTGAAGATGGTGTATCTATCCCTGTGACTGTAGTCGAGGCGACACCTAATCATGTTACCCAGATTAAGTCAGTAGAGACTGATGGTTATTCAGCCATTCAGATCACTACTGGTTCTCGTAAAGCATCCCGAGTAAGCAAGGCCCAAGCAGGTCACTACGCCAAAGCTGGTGTTGAGGCAGGTCGTGGTCAATGGGAATTTCGTACCGAAGGCAGCAGCGACGATTTCGCGGTAGGTGGTTCACTTACTGTAGAGCGTTTTGAAGCTGGTCAAATGGTCGATGTTACTGGTACTTCTAAAGGTAAGGGTTTCCAAGGCGGCGTTAAGCGTTGGAACTTTGCCATGCAAGATGCTACTCACGGTAACTCGCTATCCCACAGAGCGCCAGGTTCGATTGGTCAAAACCAATCCCCAGGTAAGGTCTTCAAAGGCAAGAAGATGGCCGGCCAGATGGGTAATGCACAGGTTACTACACAAAATCTTGAAATCGTACGTGTCGATGCTGAGCGCAATTTGCTGTTAATCAAGGGTGCCGTACCTGGCGCGCCTGGTGGCAATGTTGTTGTTCGTCCGGCAGTCAAGGCTTAAAGGGGAGTGTCCATGGAATTAGCAATTGCGACACCCAAAGGTAATAAGGGAACTGTTGAAGTTTCTGAGTTAGCGTTTGGAACAGAGTTCAACCAGGATCTGGTTCACCAGACTGTAGTAGCGTTTCTAGCCGGTGCCCGTCAGGGAACTCGCGCTCAGAAAAACCGTTCAGCCGTTTCTGGTGGTGGCCGTAAGCCACATGCTCAGAAAGGTACTGGTCGGGCACGAGCTGGTACTATCCGCAGCCCAATCTGGCGCGGGGGCGGTGTAACATTTGCTGCAACCCCTCAGGATCACAGCCAAAAGCTGAACCGTAAGATGTATCGCGCTGCGATGCGTTCTATTGTTTCTGAGCTGGCTCGTCAGGATCGTCTTATTGTTGTTGAAGAGTTTGATATCGACGCGCCTAAGACCAAGCTTCTGATCGCCAAGTTGCAAGAGTTTAGCTTGACTGAAGTGATGATCGTCACCGAAGAAGTCAGCGAGAACTTATACCTGGCTTCACGCAACCTGCACAAGGTTGATGTTCGTGACGCAGCGGCAGTTGACCCAGTTAGCTTAATTAATTTTGACAAGGTGTTGGTAACTGTTCCAGCGCTGAAAAAACTTGAGGAGATTCTGGCATGAACCAAGAGAGAATCTTCAAAGTGTTGTTAGGGCCACACATTACTGAGAAATCGGCAATGGCGTCAGGCGCAGCAACGCAAATCGTGTTTAAGGTTGCTACCGATTCCACCAAGCTGGAAGTCAAGCGCGCTGTAGAGCAGCTGTTTGAAGTTCAGGTTGATGATGTTCGAGTGGTCAACGTCAAGGGTAAGACGCGTCGCACTAAAACTGGTGTTGGCCGTCGCAGTGACTGGAAAAAGGCGTATGTTCGTCTTGCTGAAGGTCAAGACATTGACTTTGCAGTAGCGGAATAAGGGTTTAGTCATGGCAGTTATTAAGAGAAAACCAACATCTCCGGGTCGTCGCTTTGTAGTAAGCGTAGTCACTCCGGATTTGCACAAGGGCGCGCCATATGGTCCTTTGTTGGCGCCGAAGAAAAGAAGCGGTGGCCGTAACAGCAGTGGTCGCATTACCGTGCGTCACATCGGTGGTGGTCACAAGCAGCACTACCGCATTATTGACTTCAAGCGTAACAAAGACGGCATTCCGGCGACAGTCGAGCGTTTAGAGTACGATCCAAACCGCAGCGCACACATTGCACTGTTATGTTATGCCGACGGTGAGCGTCGCTACATTATTGCTCCCAAAGGTGTATCAGCTGGCGATACTGTTCAGTCAGGTGAAGATTCCCCGATCAAGGTCGGTAACACTCTTCCGCTGTTGAAGATTCCAGTGGGTTCCACAGTACACTGTGTTGAGATGAAGCCAGGTAAAGGTGCGCAAATTGCGCGTAGTGCCGCAGCTTCAGTTCAGCTAGTTGCTCGTGACGCCAGCTATGCCACAGTGCGTTTACGCAGTGGTGAGATGCGCAAATTGCCAGTTGGCTGTCGCGCAACTCTAGGTGAAGTTTGTAACAGTGAGCACAGTCTTCGCTCATTGGGTAAGGCCGGTGCATCCCGCTGGCGTGGTATTCGTCCAACCGTTCGCGGTGTGGCGATGAACCCAGTCGATCACCCGCATGGTGGTGGTGAAGGACGTACTTCGGGCGGCCGTCATCCAGTATCGCCATGGGGCATGCCGACCAAAGGTTATAAGACGCGCAAGAACAAGCGCACTGACAAATACATTATTCGTCGCCGCAAATAAGCGCTGACTAAAACAGAATAGAAGAGGAAAGCAAACGTGCCACGCTCTCTAAAGAAAGGACCATTCATCGACCTTCATCTCGCGAAGAAGGTTGAGGTAGCGGCAGCAGCAAACGACCGTCGCCCAATTAAAACTTGGTCGCGTCGTTCGATGATCTTACCGGATATGGTTGGTCTAACGATCGCCGTCCACAACGGTCGTCAACATATTCCTGTTTTAGTCAACGAAGAAATGGTTGGCCATAAGCTGGGTGAATTTTCTCCAACACGTACCTATAAGGGCCACGTGGCGGACAAAAAAGCCAAGCGTTAAGCGAAGAGGTTATGACTGTGGAAGTACAAGCAAAGTTAAGAGGGGCCAAGATGTCCGCGCAAAAAGCGCGATTGGTTGCCGATCAAATTCGTGGCAAGTCTGTTGAAAGTGCATTGGATATTTTGCAATTTAGCAGCAAGAAGGGCGCGGATATTATTAAAAAGGTGCTTGAGTCGGCAATTGCCAACGCTGAGCATAACGATGGTGCAGATGTAGATGAGTTGCGGGTTTCGACGATATTTGTCGACGAAGGCATGACTATGAAGCGCATTAGGCCGCGAGCTAAAGGCCGTGCAGATAGAATTCTTAAGCGCAGTTGTCACATCACTGTAAAAGTCGCTGAAAAGTAGAATTAGGTTCAGGAGACCATTCCATGGGTCAAAAAGTACATCCAACTGGCATCCGTCTAGGTATTGTTAAGAAACATACTTCGACTTGGTATGCAGGTAATAAGGACTATGCAGACAAGCTCCACCAGGACTTGACTGTACGAGAGTTCATTCGCACAAGATTGGCACATGCTTCCGTCAGTCGCGTCGATATCGAACGTCCATCTGACAGTGCACGTATTACTATCCACACTGCGCGCCCAGGTATCGTTATCGGTAAGAAAGGCGAAGACGTTGAGAAACTGCGCAATGAGATCGGCAACAAGATGGGTTGTCCCGTCACGATCAACATTGAAGAGATTCGCAAGCCTGATCTGGATGCGAACCTAGTTGCACAGAACGTTGCGCAGCAGTTGGAGCGTCGTGTTATGTTCCGTCGCGCTATGAAGCGTGCTGTACAGAATGCAATGCGCGGTGGCGCACTGGGCGTCAAGATTCAAGTCGGTGGCCGTTTGGGTGGTGCAGAAATCGCACGCTCTGAGTGGTATCGCGAAGGTCGAGTTCCACTGCACACTCTGCGTGCGGACATCGACTATGCAGCTGCTGAAGGTAACACCACGTACGGCATTATCGGCGTCAAGGTGTGGATCTTCAAAGGTGAAGTTTTGGGTGGTGAGGAAGCTGAGAAAGCGCCTGCCAAGAAACAAGACACAAGAAACAAGCGATAAGGGTAAAGCGAAATGCTGCAACCAAAACGTACAAAATTCCGCAAGATGCACAAAGGCCGTAATCGCGGTCTGGCGCAGCGCGGCAGTAAGGTCAGCTTTGGCGAGTTCGGTTTAAAAGCCTCTGGCCGCGGACGTTTGACTGCGCGTCAAATTGAAGCTGCTCGTCGTGCAATGACCCGTCACATCAAGCGTGGTGGTAAAATCTGGATCCGAGTTTTTCCAGATAAGCCGATTACCAACAAGCCGCTTGAAGTTCGAATGGGTAAAGGTAAAGGTAATGTCGAGTATTGGGTCGCACTGATCCAGCCAGGCAAAGTTCTTTATGAAATGGAAGGTGTTAGTGAAGAGATTGCGCGTGAAGCCTTTGCTCTTGCCGCGGCCAAGCTGCCGATCGCAACCACCTTTGTTAGACGAACGGTGATGTGAAGATGAAAGCTAACGAATTGCGTGAAAAGACAAGTGAAGAGCTAGAGGCCGCATTGATTGGCGAACTCAAGCAGCAGTTTAATCTGCGTATGCAGTTGTCCACTGGTCAGTTAAACGAGAGTCACAAAGTTAAGCAGACGCGTCGCAACATTGCGCGCATCAAGACAATGCTTAAGCAAAAGGCAGGGGTATAACTATGTCTGAATTACAAGCTAGCTCGCGTACTCTGACTGGTCGTATTGTCAGTGACAAGATGGACAAGACAGTAACTGTCTTGGTTGAGCGTCGTGTTAAGCACCCGGTTTACGGGAAGTTCTTGACTAAATCGACAAAGATTAAAGCGCACGACCAAGAAAATGGTGCGCGAACAGGCGATTTAGTAACAATCGCAGAGTGCCGTCCTGTATCTAAGGACAAGGCGTGGACACTGGTCAATATTGACGAGCGTGCTGTAGCAGGCTAAGCCTGTAAACGGTAAAGGGTTCGGAGTAAGAAAATGATTCAAACAGAAAGTTATCTTGATGTAGCAGACAACAGCGGTGCACGTCGCGTTATGTGTATCAAAGTACTCGGTGGTTCACACCGTCGTTATGCTCGTGTCGGCGATGTTATTAAGGTCACTGTTAAGGAAGCGATTCCACGTGGCAAGGTAAAGAAAGGCCAAGTAATGAGTGCGGTTGTTGTGCGTACCAAGAAAGGTTTGCGTAGGCAGGATGGCAGCTTGATCAAGTTTGACGACAACGCAGCTGTATTGTTGAACGCCAACCTAGCGCCTATTGGCACACGAATTTTTGGGCCGGTAACTCGTGAACTTCGCACTGAGAAGTTTATGCGAATTATCTCCCTAGCACCTGAAGTGCTGTAAGCGAGGATTTAGAAATGGCAATGCTCAAAATTAAGCGCGACGACGAAGTAATTGTTGTTGCTGGCAAAGATAAAGGTAAGCGCGGTAAGGTCCTGAAAGTTTTGGAAAATGGCCGCTTACTAGTATCTGGTATTCAGATGATTAAAAAGCATCAGAAGCCAAATCCTCAGGCGGGTATTGCCGGTGGGATTATTGAGAAAGAAGCTCCAATTCAGGGTTCTAATGTAGCCCTCTTTAATGGCGCTACTAATAAAGCAGATCGAGTTGGCTTCAAGATTCTAGAAGATAACAAGAAGATTCGTATCTTCAAGTCTACTGGCGAAGCCGTAGACGCTTAGGAAATAGGTAATCGAAATGGCAAGGCTTAAAGAATTATACAAGAACGAGTTGGCACCGGCGCTGCAAAAAGAGCTCGGGCTAGCTAACGTGATGGAAATTCCGCGCATCACCAAGATCACCCTGAACATGGGTGTTGGTGAAGCAATTGGTGACAAGAAGTCACTGGAGAATGCGGTTGCTGACTTAACTCTGATTGCGGCGCAAAAGCCAGTAATCAACAATGCGCGCAAGTCTATTGCTGGATTTAAAGTCCGTCAGGGCTGGCCCATTGGTACTAAGGTGACTCTGCGTGCTGATCGTATGTATGAGTTCCTTGAGCGTTTGGTCGGTATTGCTATTCCACGTATTCGTGACTTCCGTGGCATTAGCCCCAAGCAGTTTGATGGGCGCGGTAACTTCTCAATGGGTGTAAGTGAGCAAATCATTTTCCCTGAGATCGATTACGAGAAAATTGATAAGTTGCGTGGTCTTGATATCACTATCACGACAACTGCTCGAAACGATGACGAAGGCCGTGCTCTACTGCGCGCCTTTAACTTCCCGCTGAAAAGTTGAGGTTGTAGGTAAATGGCAAAAGAATCCATGATTCAGCGCGAGCATAAGCGCACCAGAACAGTTGCTAAATTCGCTGAAAAGCGCGCTGCTATTAAAGCGGTGATTAGTGATGTAAATGCGTCCGACGAAGATCGTTGGAACGCAATTGTAAGTTTGCAAAAGTTGCCGCGTGATGCGAGCCCAGTTCGTCAGCGTAACCGCTGCAGAATCACTGGTCGTCCACACGGTGTGTACCGAAAGTTTGGCCTGTGCCGAAACAAACTGCGCGAGTCAGCAATGCGCGGTGAAGTTCCTGGCCTGGTTAAATCCAGCTGGTAAGTTTGAGGAGCCAAACGTTATGAGTATGCAAGATCCTTTATCCGATATGTTGACTCGCATTCGTAATGCGCATCACCGCAGTCATCCAGAAGTGTCCATGCCCGCTTCAAAGCTTAAAGCGTCCGTCGCTAAAGTTTTGCAGGAGGAAGGTTACATTGAAGGGTTCTCTGTAACTGATGAAGTTAAGCCAACTATGACAGTTGCGCTTAAGTATTTCGAAGGCAAGGCAGTTATCGAAGAAATTACACGTATTAGCAAGCCAGGCCTCCGCCAGTACAAAGGTAGCTCGGACATTGTTAAGGTTCGCAGTGGTTTGGGCATTGCCATAGTCTCCACCAGTAATGGTGTGATGACTGATCGCGCGGCCCGCGCTGCCGGTATCGGCGGTGAAGTGCTTTGCACCGTATTCTGATAGGAAAACGAGATGTCTAGAGTTGCAAATAATCCAGTAGAGCTGCCAAGTGGTGTTCAAGTAACCATCGCCGGCTCTGAGATAACAGTCAAAGGAAAGATCGGCTCATTAGTGATGCCAATCAATCCCGAAGTTGAGATTGTTCAGGACGAAAACGTACTTAAGTTTTCGGCCCGTTCAAGCGCCAAGTTCTCCCGCGCTATGTCTGGTACTACCAGAGCGTTGGTCAGCAACATGGTGACTGGTGTTTCTACAGGTTTTGAAAAGAAGCTTGATTTGATCGGTGTTGGTTATCGAGCACAGGTTCAGGGTAGCAAGATCAATCTGACCCTAGGTTTTTCTCATCCAGTGGTGTATGACTTGCCACAGGGTGTGTCGGCTGAGACGCCAAGCCAGACTGAAATTTTACTTAAATCCTCGGACAAGCAGGTGTTGGGTCAAGCCGCAGCTGAAATCCGCGCCTTCCGTCCACCAGAGCCTTACAAAGGTAAGGGAGTTAGAATCTCCGGTGAGCACGTAAGACGCAAAGAGGCCAAGAAGAAGTAATAGGGTAATACGATGAGCGATAAGAAAGTATCACGTCAGCGTCGCGCAAAGCGCGTACGCATGAAGATCCGCGAGTTAGGTGCTAACCGTCTTTGCATAAATAGGACTCCACGTCACATTTATGCTCAGGTTATCGCCGCTGAAGGTGATCGTGTATTAGCGACTGCCTCAACGCTGGAAAAAGATCTGCGCAGTGGCAGCACTGGTAACACAGATGCGGCTACAGCTGTTGGCAAATTGGTTGCCGAGCGCGCCGTTGCTGCGGGTGTCACTAAAGTGGCGTTTGACCGCAGTGGCTTCAAATACCATGGCCGTGTAAAAGCACTGGCTGACGCCGCGCGTGAAGCCGGCCTCGAATTTTAATAGGTAGAAGATATGGCTCTTACAGATCAGAAAGATGCAGCTGAAGGAATGATGGAGAAGCTGGTTCAGGTTAACCGTGTTGCTAAGACGGTTAAAGGTGGACGTATTTTTGCTTTTACTGCACTGACTGTTGTTGGTGATGGCAATGGTAAAGTTGGTTTCGGTCGTGGCAAGGCGCGTGAAGTGCCCCAGGCGATTCAGAAGGCAATGGAATCTGCTCGTCGCAACATGATTGATGTTGCGCTTGACGGCAGCACTATTCAGTATCCGACTAAAGGCATCCACGCTGCATCAAAGATTTATATGCAGCCAGCCTCAGATGGTACTGGTGTTATTGCCGGTGGTGCAATGCGTTCTGTGTTAGAACTGGCCGGCGTACAAAACGTACTGGCTAAGTGCTACGGGTCAACTAATCCGGTAAACGTAGTTCGCGCAACTTTTAAGGCGCTGCGAGATATGAAATCACCGGAAGATGTTGCAGCCAAGCGTGGCAAATCTGTAGACGAAATCCTCAACTAAGTGATCGCTAATACAGCGTCAGTTATTGGAAGTAGATCATGGCAAAAGCTAAATTAAAGAAAATCAAAGTAACTCAGACTAAGAGCATTATCGGTCGTTTGCAGAATCACAAGGCCTGTGTTTCTGGTTTGGGTTTGCGTCGGATCGGTCATACTGTTGAGGTAGAAGATACTCCATCAGTTCGTGGCATGATCAATAAAGTTCACTATATGTTGCAGGTTGAGGAAGCTTAAGATGCGTCTGAATACCCTTAGCCCAGCACCGGGCCGAATTAAAGAAGCCAAACGCGTCGGACGCGGTATTGGTAGTGGAATTGGTAAGACTGGTGGCCGCGGCCACAAAGGTCAGAAAGCGCGCTCTGGTGGCGGTATTCGCCCCGGTTTTGAAGGCGGTCAGATGCCTTTGCAGAAGCGTCTTCCCAAGTACGGCTTTACGTCGCGCCTGGCTGCAGTGACTGCAGAGATCCGTCTGTCTGAGTTGGATAAAGTTGAAGGTGGCATTGTCACTATCGACAGCCTGCGAGCGGCTGGCTTGATCAACTGCAGCATCACCCGTGCAAAAGTATTTGCCTCTGGTGTGGTTACTAAAGCAGTAACGCTGCAAGGTATCGGAGCCACTAAAGGCGCTCTGGCTGCTATTGAAGCTGCTGGCGGAAAGGTAGAAGTCTAATAATGTCGAAGCCGGGAAACATGCCAGCAGGCAACACTAAAGGTTTAGGCGAGCTTTGGGCTCGCCTACGTTTTTTGTTTGCAGCGATTATTATCTATCGCATTGGTACACATATTCCCGTTCCTGGATTTGATCCGGATCGTCTGGCAGAGCTGTTTACCCAGAACCAGGGTACCTACCTGGGGCTGTTTAACATGTTCTCCGGTGGCGCGCTAGAGAGAATGAGCATACTGGCTCTGGGTGTAATGCCCTATATCTCTGCATCGATCATTATGCAGCTGCTGTCAGCGACAGTGCCTGCGTTAGAGCAGTTAAAGAAAGAAGGTGACAGCGGTCGCCGTAAGATTAATCAGTACACTAGATACGGCACTGTGTTCTTGGCTCTAATTCAGGGTACAGCGATGGCAGTTGGCTTCGCTTCTCAGGGACTGGCCTACGAAGTAAATAGCATGTTTTATTTGGTGGCTATTTCCTCTTTAGTTGCTGGTGCAGTGTTCCTTATGTGGCTTGGCGAGCAAATTACCGAGCGTGGTATCGGCAACGGTATCTCTATGTTGATCTTTGCCGGCATAGTTGCAGGTATCCCCGGTGCTATCGGTCAGGCTCTTGAGTCGGCTCGACAGGGTGATTTGAATTCTTTGGTCTTGGTGTTCGTGCTGCTTATCGCTGTCGCCGTGGTCTACTTTGTAGTGTTTATAGAGCGTGGCCAGCGTCGTTTGACTGTCAACTATGCCCAGCGTCAAGGCCGTCAAGCCTACAATGCGCAGAGTTCGCACCTACCGCTTAAAGTGAATATGGCGGGCGTTATACCGGCGATTTTTGCTAGCAGCTTATTGTTATTCCCAGCCTCAATTAGTCAGTGGTTTGGATCTGCAGCCAACGCGCCAGATTGGCTACAGGATATTTCGTTGTTGATAGGTCCAGGACAGCCACTCTATGTGTTGATGTTCTCGAGCTTGATTATTTTCTTCAGCTTCTTCTATACGGCGTTGATGTATAACCCAAGAGAAGTGGCTGATAACTTGAAAAAAGGTGGTGCTTATTTGCCCGGGATTCGTCCTGGAGAGCACACCGCAAAATATATCGATAGTGTGACCACACGTTTAACATTGATTGGCGGTATTTATATCACCCTGATTTGTTTGATGCCTCAGTTCTTGAATGTGTACTTTAATGTGCCTTTCTACTTAGGTGGTACATCACTATTGATTGCGGTTGTTGTGTCAATGGATTTTATGGCTCAAGTGCAGTCACATCTAATGTCGCAGCAGTATGATTCGCTGATGAAAAAGGCCAACCTTAAAAATGTTGGCCGTAAATAAAGAGGTGATGTCGTGAAAGTACGTGCATCGGTTAAAAAGATTTGTCGAAATTGTAAAGTTGTCCGCCGTAAGGGTGTGGTTCGTATTATTTGTAGTGTTGAACCGCGTCATAAACAGCGTCAAGGATAATTGGTTGATTTTTGGTTGATCTATCGGTATTCTACCGCGCCTTTTTGCAGTCTTGTTGCAAGGCCGGGATACTGATTAAACCCTTAGTATAAGTGGAGTAATGTGAATGGCCCGTATTGCCGGTGTCAACATTCCTGATAACAAGCACGCAGTGATCTCACTGACGTACGTGTTTGGTATCGGTCGTCCTACCGCCAAGAAGATCTGTGCGGATGTGGGCATTGCAGAAGACACAAAGATCGCTGCATTAGATGAGGCGCAACTTGATTTGTTGCGTGCTGCTGTAGGTACCAACGAAGTTGAAGGTGACCTGCGCAGAGAAAATAGCATGAATATCAAGCGTCTGATGGATTTGGGTTGCTATCGCGGCCTTCGTCACCGTCGGAATTTGCCTGTACGTGGACAGCGTACTAAGACGAATGCACGCACCCGTAAAGGGCCGCGTCGTCCCATTAAAAGATAATTCCTAGGAACGGTAATGGCAAAATCAGCAACTAAAACCACCCGTAAAAAGGTCAAGAAGACAGTAATCGACGGTGTCGCGCATATCTATGCGTCGTTTAACAACACTATTGTTACTATCACTGACCGTCAGGGCAATGCACTTTCTTGGGCTACCTCAGGTGGTTCCGGATTCCGCGGTTCTCGTAAGAGTACTCCTTTCGCTGCGCAGGTTGCAGCAGAGAGAGCCGGTGAAGCAGCAAAAGACTACGGTTTGAAAAACCTCGATGTTCAAGTCAAGGGCCCTGGCCCCGGTCGCGAATCAGCGGTCCGCGCACTGAACAATGCCGGTTATAAGATCACCAATATTACGGATGTGACGCCTGTGCCACACAACGGCTGTCGTCCACCCAAAAAGCGTCGCGTGTAAGAGAGAAAGAGAATGGCTAGATATCTTGGACCAACTTGTAAATTGTCACGCCGTGAAGGAACAGACTTGTTCCTCAAGAGTGGCGTTCGACCTTTAGAATCTAAATGTCGTGCAGATAGCGCACCTGGCCAGCACGGTCAGCGTCGCGGTCGTTTATCTGATTACGGTGTTCAGCTGCGTGAAAAGCAGAAGGTACGTCGTATCTACGGTGTATTGGAGAAGCAGTTCCGCAATTACTATAAAGACGCTGCGCGTCAGAAGGGCAACACAGGTGAGAATCTGTTGACTCTGCTTGAGCGTCGTCTTGATAACGTTGTCTACCGTATGGGCTTTGGTTCTACACGTGCCGAATCACGCCAGCTTGTTGCTCACAATTCTATTGTGGTCAACGGTCAGAAGGTCAACATTCCATCTTTTAAAGTTCAGGAAGGTGATGTTGTTGGTCTGCGTGAGAAGTCTAAGAAGCAGTTGCGTGTTCAAACCGCTCTGCAACTAGCAGCACAACGTGGTGAAGTTGAGTGGATGAATGTAGATAGCAGCAAGATGGAAGGCACGTTTACGCGCAATCCTGATCGCTCTGATCTGCCAGCCGAGATCAACGAAAACCTGATCGTCGAACTATACTCGAAGTAATTTTTGAGATCACACGGGTAAAAATATGCAAAATTCTGCGAACGAATTTCTGACGCCGCGCAACATCGTCGTCACGTCTTACAGCCCTACTCACGCCAAAGTTGTCTTGGAGCCGCTGGAACGCGGATTCGGACACACTCTGGGTAATGCGCTACGCCGCATTCTGCTCTCTTCTATGTCTGGCTGTGCCATCGTTGAAGTTGAGATCGAAGGTGTAGAGCACGAGTACAGTGCTATCGAAGGTGTCCATGAAGATGTAATGGGTATCCTGCTGAACCTCAAAGGTGTAGCAGTCGTGATGGAAGGTCGCGATGAGACCACTGTATCGCTAAGCGTTAAAGGTCCCTGTGTTGTAACTGCAGGGGATATTGAAGTCGATAGCCACGTTGAAGTAATTAATCCAGATCACGTGATTGCGACTATCTCTGACAAGTGTACCCTGAACATTCAACTTAGAATCGAGCGCGGTCGTGGTTACCAGCCGTCTGATGCGAGAATCTCTAATGAAGAGAATCGCACCATAGGTCGTCTGCAGTTGGACGCCTCGTTTAGCCCGATTCACAAAGTCTCTTACAGTGTTGAAAATGCACGTGTTGAGAACCGTACTGATCTTGACAAGCTGGTCCTTGAATTAGAGACCAATGGCACTATCGATCCAGAAGAGTCTATCCGTCGCGCCGCGACTATCTTGCAACAGCAGATGGCCGTCTTCGTGAACTTGGAAGGCGAAACTGCTGCGGAGCCAGAAGAGAAAGAAGAAGAGATCGACCCAATTCTGTTACGTCCGGTTGACGATCTTGAGCTGACTGTACGGTCAGCTAACTGCCTCAAGGCAGAGAGCATTTATTATATTGGTGACCTTATTCAGCGCACAGAAGTTGAGCTGTTGAAGACACCTAACCTCGGCAAGAAGTCCCTGACTGAAATTAAAGATGTCTTGGCTTCACGTGGTCTGTCTCTGGGCATGCGCCTTGAGAACTGGCCACCAGCCAGTCTGAAAAGTGAACGCGAACTGGTTTAATCGATCTTTCAAGGTCGTTTTATAACAAGTTGGCATACATCATTGCTGAGAAAGCAACGAATTAAGGAATAAGAACATGCGTCATCGCTATAGTGGCCGCAAGCTAAATAAGACCGGCACTCACAAGAGAGCTATGTTCCGTAACATGACTGCATCATTGGTTGAGCACGAGTTGATTAAAACTACTCTGCCCAAGGCTAAAGAGCTACGTCGTTTTGCAGAGCCGTTCATCACTCTTGCTAAAGAAGACAGCGTCGCTAATCGTCGCTTAGCTTTTGACCGTCTGCGTAACAAAGCGACAGTGGGTAAGCTCTTCACCGATCTGGGTCCGCGTTTCTTGGAGCGTCCAGGTGGATATGTTCGTATTCTAAAGTGCGGCAACCGCACAGGTGATAATGCACCTATGGCCTATGTTGAATTGGTAGACCGTGCAGCTAATGATATGGCTGATGTTGCAGAGACAACTGGCGAATAAGCTCCACCTTCGCATTAAAAAAAACCGGACTCTGAATAAATGTCCGGTTTTTTTTCGCCCCGACTTTTTCAAATACCAGGGCTAAATGGGTAAGCGGTTCTTTAACGACAGGATTACGGCTTACCAGATCTTTACCCGCTCCTGTTCGGACAGGAATAAGCCATCTCCAGGTTGCACATCATAGGTTCGGTAGAATTCAGGCATATTGGGAAACACCCCATTGATACGATAGACATCAGGAGAGTGGGGATCGGTTTTAACGATAATCTCCAAGATTTGGTCGCGCCACTTAATTCGGCTTGATTGTGCGTTGCCCAGAAAGAAGCGTTGTTCGCCGCTAAAGCCGTCTATTACTGGTGACGGCTGTCCCTTGAGTGACATGCCATAGGCCTTGAGGGCGATGCTGGTGCCGCCTAAATCGCCGATATTCTCGCCCAGGGTGAGCTCGCCATTAACAAACAAACCCGGTAGTGCCTCAAACTTGCTGAACTGTTCCACTAAGCCTTTAGTACGGGCTTCAAACTGCGTGCGGTCCGCATCAGTCCACCAGCTTACTAGATTGCCATCACCATCATACTTGCTGCCCTGATCGTCAAAGCCATGTCCAATCTCGTGGCCGATGGTTGAGCCAATGGTGCCATAGTTATAGGCATCCTCAGCTTCGGGGATAAAATTTGGCGCTTGCAGATAGGCGGCGGGAAAGACGATTTCATTGAGCCCTGGATTGTAATAGGCGTTCACTTCTTGAGGTGCCATAAACCACTCGTTGCGATCTATGGGTGCTCCCAGCTTGGCCATATTCTGATTGTGGCCAAAGGTTCGTGACCGCTGGATATTACCTGCTAGGTCGTCGGCTTTGATGGTCAGCGCTGAGTAGTCTTTCCAGGCGTCGGGATAGCCAATTTTAGGGGTGAACTTGGATAGCTTGATCAGCGATTGCTGTTTAGTTTCTTCGCTCATCCAATCGAGCTTCTTGATCGACTCGGCATAGGCGGCAATAAGATTATCCACCATGGTGACCATACGTGCTTTCGACTCCGGGGCGAAATGTTTGGCTACATAGAGCTGTCCTAGCAGCTCGCCAATATTGCGGTTGATCGAGCTAACCGCTTTGCGCCACCTGGGCTGTTGCTCTTCCCGGCCATAGAGAAACTTGGAATAGAAGTCGAAATGTATATCGACAAATACCTTAGGCAGATAATTGGCATAGCTGGAAAGTACATTGGCGCGCAGATAGTCCTTCCAGGCGGCTAGATCAACGTCTTGGAATAGGTGGTTGAGTGCCGATAGATAGCTAGGTTGCCCGACAATGACATAGTCTGGCAGCGGGACTCCTATACCAACCATATAGCCATCTACATCGAATGCTGACACCAGTTCTTTGAACTCGGCTGCGGAGAGCTTGTTATAGCGCTTGTCGGCGTCACGGTTGTCAACCTTGTCCCATTGGTGGGCTGCCAGCCGAGTCTCCAGAGCCAGGATACGCTGTGCGGCAAGCTTTGCCTCGCTGTGTCCAGATAGCGCGAGTAGCTCTTCAAGATATTGCTGATAGCGGACAATTATTTCCCTGCCACGCTCTGAGTCATCGCTGTAGTAATCGCGGTCCGGAAGTCCTAGACCAGACTCAACAAAGTGCAGTATATAGCTTGAGGCGTCTTTATCATCCTGACCTACATAGAGGTTAAATGGCCCGTCTATACCAGCTGGATTAACCGCGCCGAGAAATTCAGCGACCTGGTCGTGATCCGTGAGTTTATCTATAGCCTGTAGGTATTGATTAACTGGTGCTAAACCCAGAGTTTCTGTTTTCTCTTGGTTGAGAAAGGCGCTGTAGTAAGCACCAATCTTTTGTTTGGCCGCATCATCCCCAGCATTTTTGGCCGCATCTTCCACTATAGCGCGGGACTGTTCGAGGCTCTTTTTACGCAGGGTCATATAGCTTCCCCAGCCCACCTCATCCGCTGGGATCTCAGTGCTGGCAAGCCAGCCGCCATTGGCGTATTGGTAGAAGTCGTCCTGCGGTCTCACCGAGTTATCCATACCCAGCTTATCTATACCAGAGATCAATGTCCCAGGCTCGGTCGCTGGCTGCTTGTCAGTACAGCCGCTAAGCAGCGCCAGACTAAAAACTAATGCCAGCCTAAATAGTGAGACGGTTAATTTGGTTAAAGATAAGTTTCGCATCTACTACCTCATTCATTAAACAGGGATCGTTATTGGGAATTTGGGGGTGGGGCGCTTTGCTCAGTATAGTCACAGGTACTGAGGTCCATAAGACGCATTGCACCACCCCAGACGTAGCCTGTATCCAGAGGGAAAAGATTGTCGCCCAGATGCTTCCCCTCAAGTGCTGCCCAGTGGCCAAAGATAATTTTATCCTCCGCAGTCTTCCTATTTGGAAAACTAAACCAGGGAGCAAATTTAGCCGTGAGAGCATCAGTCTGTTGATTTGGTGCGCTTTTAGCTTCCAATTCCAGCTGACCTGAAGCGGTGCAGTAACGCATTCGGGTCAGATAGTTGGTAATCAGTCGCCAGCGCGCCGGCCCACTAAGATCCTCAGACCAGCTATCGGGTTGATCGCCATACATTCCTTGAAAATAGTTCAACGCTTGATCGGATTTCAGCACCTGCTCAACCTCTGCGGCCAAGGTTCGCGCAGCGCTGACAGTCCAGTTGGGCGGTATACCTGCGTGCACTATGGTGTATTGATCGATACTGAGAAGTAGGGGCTGTTGCTGCAGCCAATTGATCAGTTCATCTCGATCACTGGCACTGAGAATTTCATCTAAGGTATCTTTTGGTGTGGGCTTTCTAATGCCGTGGGCAATCGCCAATAGATGCAGATCATGATTGCCGAGCACAGTTTTAAAAGCACTGTCGAGACTCATGCAAAAGCGCAGGGTCTCTAGTGATTGGGGACCACGATTAATGAGATCGCCAGTGGCGATTAGACGATCGGCGGTGGGATCAAACTGTACTCTATCCAACAGCTTAAGCAGTGGGTCCAGACAGCCTTGAAGATCGCCAACCACGTAGTCTGTCATTTAGTTCACGGCGTGTGGCGTTGACAGTAAAAAGGGCTCTATGGTGGCGTCAAACTCGCCGCCCTCATCATCGCGCATTTTATAGCAGCCCTGCATAGTGCCGATCGGTGTGTCGAGCATAACGCCGCTGCTGTATTTATAGGACTGTCCTGGGCTGATGAGCGGTTGCTCACCGACAACACCGGCTCCGCGAACTTCCTGTTTAGCTTCGTTGGCATCAGTGATTATCCAGTGGCGTCCAAGGAGCTGGGCTGGGATATCACTCTGGTTGTGAATGGTGATGTGGTAGGCGAAGGCAAATTGGGCCTGATCAGGCTTTGACTGCTGTGGAAGATATTCGGTTTTGACTTTTACGGTGATCGCTTCGAGGCTCATTTTTTGCTCAGTATACTTTGGTTAATATAATTCGATAGGGCGACAAAGTTAGCCACTGACAAATCTTCAGCACGGCGCGATAAGTCTACAACCTCCTCAACTCCAATCAGATGCTCGGCGTAAGCTCTAATGCCATTGCGGAGGGTTTTACGTCGCTGCTGGAAAGCCAAGCTAACAATTTGACTAAGTAGCTCTTCATTTTCAGCCAGGCATGGTTTGGTGCTGTGGGGCTTGAGCCGCACAATCGCCGACTGGACCTTGGGTGCTGGGCGAAAAGCTGATGGGGGAACCGGTATCAGCGGCATCACCCGACAGTGATATTGCACCATAATCGAGAGGCGACCATAGGTCTTGCTGCCCGGGGCTGCACTGAGCCGATCCACCACCTCACGCTGCAGCATAAAGTGCATATCTTTAATCAGCGTGCGATTCTTTAACAGGTGAAAGAGTATTGGTGTGGAAATATTATAGGGTAGATTACCCACAAGCCTCATTTGACGCCCATCATAAAACTGAGCAAAGTCGGTTTTGAGGGCGTCGCCACTAAAAATACTAAACTCCGGGTAGTCGGCAAATTTCTCAGTGAGAAAGCTCACCAGATCGCGATCCAGCTCAACCACTTTCATAGACGGGCAGCGCTTGATTAAATGCTCGGTGATGGCAGCGGTACCGGGGCCGATCTCTATTAAATTGTCGTCGGCACTGGGGCCAATGGCGGCAATAATCTGTCCAATAATATGTTGGTCGACGAGAAAATTCTGCCCGAAACGTTTTCTAGCCTGGTGTTGAATTGTCATTATTTAACCGCGTAGGGTTTGATGGGTCGCCATATCGACGGCGACTTGAATAGCTGTGTGTAGACTGCCCTGGTCGGCCTGACCAGTTCCCGCTAGATCCAGTGCTGTGCCGTGATCCACTGAGGTACGAATAATCGGCAGGCCCAGGGTAATATTGGCGGCGCGGCCGAAGCCTTGGTATTTCAGTACAGGTAAACCCTGATCGTGGTACATAGCCAATACGGCATCGGCGTTATCCAGATACTTGGGGGTAAAGAGTGTATCCGCAGGCAGAGGCCCAATCAGGTTGATACCCCGTTGTCGAAACTGTTCCAGCACTGGCTCAATCACATCTATTTCTTCATGCCCCAAATGACCGTTTTCACCTGCATGGGGGTTTAGGCCGCAGACAAGAATCGCTGGGTCGGCGACGCCAAATTTGGTTTTAAGATCGGCGACCAGAATATCGATCACCTGGCGCAATGAGGATTGAGTAATGTTGTCAGCTACATCCCGCAGAGGCAGGTGGGTCGTGGCTAGAGCAACGCGCAGTTCGCTAGTTGCCAGCATCATCACCACTAAAGGCGTAGCAGTCTTGTCAGCAAGGTATTCTGTATGCCCAGAAAAAGCGAAGCCGGCATCATTGATAATCGACTTTTGCACCGGACCAGTGACCATGGCCTGGCAGTAGTTTGTGGTGCAGGCGTCTATAGCCGCATCTAGGCAGGCCAGCACATAAGATGCATTGGCTTTATTTAGCTGGCCGGCAATAGCTGGCTGTGCCAAAGCCACAGGAACTATTGCCAGTTCACCTGGGGCCAACGGTTTTGCTGTTGCACCTGGCTCCCGCAGCGTCAGGGTTAACCCAAGCAGTGCGGCGCGCTGCTGCATAAACTGTGGATCAGCATAGGCAATCAGTTCCTGCTCGCTGCCGCCCTGCACCAGGCCGATCAAAATATCAGCGCCAATGCCGGAGGGTTCTCCTGGCGTCAGCGCCAATCGAAGCGTCATGTGCCTGCAGACTCTTTTATTTCGACAAAGGCTTCGTCGCGAATCTCTTGTAACCAAACCTGAAGCTCTTCTTCGTACTTGCGCTGACGCAGCAGATTTTGTGCGCGATTGCGGGTAATGTTTTCGCTAAAGTCCTGATTGCGGCGTTCAGTGACCTGCAGTATGTGCCAGCCAAATTGCGACAGGAACGGCGCACTGACTTCATTTAGTTCGATGCTGCCCATGGTCTGCTCGAACTCTGGAACAAACATACCTGGCGTAGACCAGCCCAACTCGCCACCATTGAGTGCAGAGCCCGGATCTTCAGAAAATTCTTTTGTTAATAAGGCAAAATCTTCGCCAGCTTTAATGCGCTCTCGGAGCTCAGTGAGTTGGCTAACAACAGTTTCCTCGTCGCGGATCTCATTTGGCTTGATCAGAATATGACGGGCAAAGTGTTGTTCAATAAGTTGCTCACCGCCGCCTTTGCGCTCATAGAGTTTAATCAGGTGATAGCCAGCGTCGCTGCGGATCGGCTCGGATATCTGGCCTATCTCTAATTTTTCTACCGCCTCAATAAATACACCTGGCAGCTGCGCCATTTTGCGCCAGCCGAGATCGCCACCCTGAAGAGCCGTCTGATCCGCGGAGTTGGCAATCGCCAATTGACGGAAATCGGTACCATTGTTGGCCTCTTCCAGCAGACCCTGAGCACGCTGGAGAATAGCATTGACCTCTTCATTGTTTTTGCCGCTCGGCACTGGCAGCAAAATATGGCCCACATTAACGTCGGGAGAGGTCATAAAGCGACCCTCTTCAGAGTTGAGAAAGTTATCTAACTCTTGGTTGCTGATACGAATACGGCGCATCACCTGGCCCTGCTGCACACGCATCAGAATCATTTCGTTGCGGATTTCTTCGCGCACATTGGATAGTGTGGAACCTGAGGCATGGACCTGTTCAGCATACTGCTCCATGGTCAACTGATTGCTGCTGGCGATTCGTGCCATGGCATCATTCAGCTCCGCATCAGTGATGCGAATGCCGGCGCTGTAGCCCATATTCAACTGCAGGCGCTCTGAGATCAGACGCTCTAAGACTTGTTGTACAACAATTTCTTGAGGCGGAGGCTGAGTGCCAGACTGTTGAATCTGAGCATAGATGGTAGCCAGTCGACGTTGCACTTCACTCTCTAAAACTACATCTTCATCGACTATAGCAACTACCTTATCGAGAATTTCAAGCTGGGCGCTGGCGGTGACTGAAAAAGCTGTCAGTAAGACAGCAAGCAGAGCGGTGTTACAAGTTTTCTTGAGATCCATAACCGTAGATACCATTTTTTAGCATTGAATCAACCCGACCATTTGCACCGGCCAGACCTTTAAATTGTATTTGGAAGAAGATGCCATTGGTTAGCTTCAAATCTTCTTCCGGTAGCAGTATTTCATCTTTTCTATCCAGCGAGCGCCGGGCAATCAGGCTCGCCCGCCAGCAGCAGCTGTTATATTCGAACCCGGCAAAGACGTCGAGCATACGACTGTTGGTAAAGTCATGGTTCCAGCGGCCGACCAAGTTAAAGTTGCCTTGCAGGGGCATAAATGCGGATACATCTGCCTGCTTTATATTCTGGTCTAAGAGCGCCCCATCAAATAGTCGCGGCGCTCGGCGAGATGAGTTATAACTAAAATTCAACAAGCGATTCTGGCGGTCATTGTAGCGCAATGCAATGCTACTTTTTGCCAGATCATTATCGTGGGTGTCATAGATAATATCACTGCTAAAGCGCCAGCTCTTATTCAGCCGACCAGCAAGTTTGACTGCCAGGGGAGACTGCCTGCGGGCCAGTTCCCCGAGTTCGTCCACACTGGGGTTGGATGACAGGGTTACTCTGCGATCAATATAGTTAATCGCTTGAGCGATACTGGCACTAAAGCGCTCCTGACCAGATTTGCTATCTATATAGCGGGTAGTCAGAGCGATGGTTAAGCGCTCTTCATCAGAGATGCGATCACCGCCATTAAAGCGCTCATCGCGAAATAGTAGGTCATAGGAGGGGGTGAATTCGCGAGTGTCAAAGTCCGGAAGTCCCGACTGATCTTTAAACGCCGATTTCACATAGTAGAGTCGCGGCTCTAAGGTTTGAGTATAGCCGTCGAAAAAGCGCGCAGGACGCTCGAGAAACAGGCTGGTATCCAGTGAAGATACTGGAACAGTTACAGCTGAAACATTACTCTGTGGTTGGCTACCGATTTGGTTGTCGAGGTTATAGGCTAGGTGCTTAAGGCGGTATTCTGGTCGAAAGTAACCCCAGGTCCAGCGTTTATCCCAACTGATTCCATATTCGAGGCGATGTCTGTCTCCGGTGACAAAGTCTGGGTCATCATGGTCAAAGCGCGCGGTCTGATTATTTAAATCGACAACTAAATTGTTATCAAAACGATAGTGACCATTGGCGGTCACCTTAGGTAGCACCGAGTACTGCTCTTCCAGCCCATCAACAATTATTTGATGATCCTGAGCTTCGACTCGGTAATCCCAATGATCAGTTTTATAGCTCACGCCGGCGATTCGGCGCAGATTAATCCGACTCCTCGACTCCTGCCCGAGGCTGCCGAAGTCATTGAAGTAGTCGTTATCGGAAACATTGTTGAGGTCAAGAAAGGTAGACCAGGCCTTGCCTATGCCGCCGAGATGGGTCAGGCCAGTTAAATAGCGATCGTCACCAAGGTGTTCCGGCAAGCCGCTACTTGGGTCTATATTTTCTTCATCGCTACCGCCCTTGTCACTGCCCAAAAAAGCCGCTGTAGCTACGGTCTCGGAGTGGCGGGAGAGGTGGCGTAGTTCAACGTCAATACCTATGCCGCGTTCCTGTATCAGTCTTGGGGTAATAGTTGCGTCGTAATCTGGCGCCAGATTCCAATAGATCGGCTGAGCGTAATCAAATCCGTTATCTGTGCTGGAGTTAATTGTGGGAAACAATAATCCTGAGGTGCGTTGATCATTGATCGGAAATTTAATCCATGGGAAGTAAAGCACTGGGATATCTTTGACCCGCAGCTGGGCATTTTTTACCGTAGCAAATCCTGATTCCTGATCAATGGCAATCTCGCTTGTCGCCATCTGCCAGGTGGAGTCTCCGGGCTCACAGGTCGAGTAGGTCGCATCACTAATGGTGATCACGCCATCGTTGGTCCGAGTCAGAGTTTTGGCGCTACCGCGCACCGCAGCTTCATGGAGCACATAGGTGGCGTTGTCAATCTTCACCTCTTTGCTGTCGATATCGATCTCGGCATTGCTGCCCAGCAGCAACATACCGGGTTCGCGAAATTGCACATTGCCCTGTAATTCAACATTGCGGTTGGTTTGATCAATACGTGCGCTGTTGCTGCGAATTTGGCGATAACCCTGAGATATCTGCACATCGCCCTCCAGCACTGCGACATTATTTTCCAGTGCTTCGGTGGAATTAGCATTGACCTGCAGTGAAGCTTCTTCAGGATTGAGGTCGGCATCGGGATAATCCCGTGCTGGTTCAACGTAGGCACCGCAGCAGTTACCTTCAATTTTCAGTCGCTGCTCATCAGTCATCTGCTCTTCTTCCAGCCAATCTAGGTTGCGCACTGCGGCAACTCTGGGTTCACCTGGAGTGGCTAAGCTCTTTGGATTGGCTCGTGCGGGGCGATTTCGATTTGAGGTGAGAATCTGTTCTTCATTGCAGACCCACTGGTTGTTAGAGTCAGCGGCACAATTCCAAGTCACATGAATTTCATCGGCTATGGCATTGGACGATAGGCCAATAGATAGAAAGGATAAAGCTGTCGCTGCAATCAGGGCGTGACGACTGGGTCTGCGTTGTCCTGCACGGGCAAAACCCAGGCTCTGCACCACAGAGGAAATAGGACTTAATTTAAGGCTCAAAAGAGGGCTCAAAGGCGCGCCTGATTGCTGGTTGCTAATGTGCTGGCATTTTACCTGATATCTTGCCAGAGTAGAGACCTGAATTAGTCTAAATACACTAGAATAGTTTTTTCAGCTGCGGTTTATGGCTGCTAAGCAGCGCCGGTAAAAACAGCATTAAGGAATAGACCACCATCGACCCATTAACTACTCAGCGCCATCAGGCTTTTATTGGTTGGATCCAGGCCTGCCTGCCGCCATCCCATCAGATTGATTTGCCCTTACTGTTGCAACCCCTTGCCGGTGATGCAGGGTTTCGGCGATATTTCCGGCTCCCAGGGCAGACTTCACTGATCGCTGTTGACTCACCGCCGGATAAAGAAAATAACCCCGCTTATATCAATGTGGCTATGGCATTCCAGCGCTGTGGGGTCAGCACGCCGAAAATACTGGCGGTGGATTTTGCCAATGGGTTTTTCTTGCTGGAGGATTTTGGCCACCAGTTACTGCATCCAGAATTGTTGGCAGGCAGTCTCGCTGAGGAAAATTCCCCTGCGCGATTATCGGCAGCTAATTATTACCAGCAGGCGGAATCAGTGCTGTTGGATATCCACGCCGTGCAGCCCACCTCCAGCGTATTTCCGGCTTATGATGCGCAACTCTTGCAGTCAGAGATGGATCTGTTTGGCCACTGGTTTGTCGGTGAGCTTTTGGGTGTTGAGCTTAATGACCAAGAGTCCAGCATGCTCAGCGCGTTATTTTGCCGATTGATCGAAAGTGCCGCGGAGCAGCCTCAGGTAGTTGTGCACCGTGATTATCACTCGCGCAATCTGATGCTTCTGGAAGATGGAGCCCTAGGGGTGATCGACTTTCAGGATGCCGTGATTGGACCTATTACCTATGATCTGGTATCCCTGCTTAAAGACTGCTATCTGCATCTGCCTCGAGAGCAGGTGATAAACCGCGTGCTGGATTACAAAAAGCGCCTCGAAACAGAGCTATCTATGGGCCCGATAAGCGACGAGCAATTTATCCGCTGGTTTGATCTGATCGGCTTGCAGCGTCATATTAAAGTGCTGGGTATCTTTGCTCGACTGTCTCTGCGCGATGGCAAGCATGCTTATCTGAAGGATTTGCCGCTGGTGATTCGCTATGCTCTTGAAGCGGCTCAGGGCTTTGAGCAAGGCCGCGCATTTTACGATTGGTTTATTCAGCGTATCGAGCCACTGTTGCCAAACCATGACTGGTATAGAGATTGGCACACTGCTGGAGACAATGCCCAATGAAAGCCATGATACTGGCCGCCGGTCGCGGTGAACGGTTGCGACCCCTCACCGACAGCACGCCGAAACCCATGTTGCAGGTAGCGGGCAAACCTCTGCTCGAACATCATCTAGCGCGTCTTGCCGCGGCAGGGATTACCGAAATAGTAATCAATACCAGCTGGCTGGCAGAGCAGATTGAAGAGTACTTCGCTGATTCTGAGCAGCGCCTTGGCGTGACCATTAGCTGGTCACGTGAGGTCACGGCCTTGGAAACTGGGGGTGGCATTGTCCGGGCGTTGCCACTGCTGGGGGAGGAGCCTTTTATATTAATTAATGGCGATGTGTGGAGCGATTATCCACTGACTGATTTATGTGCCAACAAACTCTCCGACGGCCTAGATGCCTGGCTGTTGTTGGTGGCAAATCCGCCCCACAATCGCGCTGGAGATTTTGTCTTGCAAGACGGCCGAGTCGACTATGCTCAGGACCATGCAGCAACCTTTAGTGGTATCAGTTTGATCCGCCCGGCGCTGTTTGCTAATTATCTTGAGCAAGATTGCGCATTTCCTCTACGAGATGCTTTGCGTCCGGCTATTGTTGGCGGCAGGGTAGGCGGTGAGATGTACACTGGCAGTTGGTGTGATGTTGGAACCCTTGAGCGCTATGAGCAGCTGCAGGCATCACTGGACGAGTAAATAGGCCTATTAAATGGCTCTATTAAATAGCTCGATTAAATGGCTCTCTTAAAAAGACCTAACAAAAAAAACTCAGACAAACCAAAGGAAAAAAACGATAAATGATCACCGTTGCCAAGTATCAAATTCTCTTTTGGCTGTGCCTGACTGGCACAGTCTTTTTGTCGCTGATGCCGGTGGCTATGGGTGGCGCGCAGCTTTTCGAACTGCAGGATAAGGTCGGTCACAGCAGCATCTATGCTGCACTGTTTTTCCTCTGCGCCAGTGCCTATGGACGTCGCTATCCTCTCGCTTTGCTAGCTTTTGTTCTCGCGGTGTTTGGGTTAAGTATGGAGATTGCCCAGTCTATGACCAGTTATCGGCAGGGGGACCACTGGGACATGCTGGCTAATTTAAGCGGCATTTTAGCGGTCTGGGCGGTAATGGCTTGGAGGCGCAGAAATCATGCTTGAAGTCTATCGCGGCAGTGACTATTTTGAAGCCCAGCTACTGAAAGGGCTTATGGAACAGGACGGGCTGCAGGTGTTTTTACATGGCGCTGCATTACAGGGTGGACTGGGAGAAGTCCCAGCGTTGGGGCACCTGTCGATTACCGTCAACGACGCCGATGCGGACTTAGCCGGGGAGATTATTCTCGCCTATGAACGTGGCGAGTATTCTCTAGAGGATGACTGATGACACCTAAGCTTCGACGTATTTCACTGTGGTTGGCCCCGCTGATTGCGGTGGCAGTAACACTGTTGATGATGCGCGCAGGTTGGGCCCGGGAGGGCGCACTGACGGGCGGTTTGACAGTACTCTGTGCCCTGTGGTGGATTTTTGAGCCGATTCCGATTCCCGCCACAGCTATGATTCCCTTGGGTGTATTTCCACTGTTGGGTATTCTCGATGGCAAGCAGGTGGCTCAGGCCTATGGCGATCCGTTAATTATTTTGCTGATGGGTGGCGCAATGCTCTCCAAAGCGATGGAAAAAAGCGGCGCCCACCGGCGTCTGGCCCTGTATATGGTCAACCTTTTTGGTGGCGACAGTCAGCGCCGCCTAGTAATGGGTTTTATGGTCGCCTCGGCGGCATTGAGCATGTGGGTGTCCAACACGGCGACTACCCTGATGTTATTGCCGGTCGCCTATGCGGTGTTGCAGAGCGTCAATAGTCAGGGCAGCGATAGTCAGGGCGCTAATAGTCAAGCTGCCAAAAAGCTTGCCGTGCCACTGTTTCTGGGCATAGCCTACGCTGCCAGTATTGGTGGGCTGGGCACGCCGATCGGCTCGCCGCCAAATATTGTTTTTCTCAAGATCTATGGCGAAGCAACAGGTGCGATTCCCAGCTTTACCCAGTGGATGCTCTGGGGGCTGCCGGTTGTTATATTATTGCTGCCCTTGGCAGCACTGTGGATTACTCGGCATCTGGGCGCCGCAGAACCACTACAAATTCCACAGGCCGGTGCCTGGCGCAGTGAGGAGGCGCGGGTACTGGTGATTTTTTTCCTCACAGCTATAGCCTGGATTACCCTGCGAGAGCCCTTCGGTGGCTGGAGCCAGTGGTTAAATGTGCCCAGTGCGAATTACGCCGCCGTGGCCCTGACCTCGGTGATCCTGATGTTTGTTCTGCCCAATGGTCAAGGGGGTAAACTCCTCGACTGGGAGTCGGCCTCGACTATTCACTGGGGGGTGCTGTTGCTGTTTGCCGGCGGTATCGCCATTGCCAAGGCCTTTGCTGTTACCGGTATTAGTACTGCTATTGGAGAGTCTCTATCTGGCGCCACTCGCTTATCCATTATTGTTCTCATTGCCGTGGTTGCTCTAACAGTCACCTTCCTCACCGAAATCACCAGTAATACAGCAACTACAACGCTGTTGATGCCAATTCTCGCTGCGGCTTCACTGGGTGCGGGCTTTGATCCGGCGCTGTTAATGTTGCCTGCGGCCCTGTCCGCTAGCTGTGCCTTTATGCTGCCGGTGGCCACTGCACCCAATGCCATCGTTTTTGGTACTGGGGAGATCACTGTCGAACAGATGGTCCGCGAGGGCTTCATTCTCAATTTGATTGGCGTTGCGGTGATCACTGCCGTGGTTTACTTCTGGCTGGGCTAGTATTTAGCCAAGGTATTTAATTTTGCAGCAAAACTTTAATATTACTCGGCTGCAGTGTTTGGCTGCCGGCAAATGAGAGTACCAGGGTGGCAAGCTCACCCCAGACATCAGCCTCACGCATGCCTTTGATGCCGCGATCAATGGCGCCAGCCTGACGCAATAGCATGCGCAGATGGGCGGGGCGTAAACGCTGTAGTGCACCCTTAAATAGCGGCAGGCGTTTTTCCCAGACGCCAGAATTTTTTAGTGCCCAGTCGCTGTGTTCACCAGCGGCTACCAGATCACTGGCCTTAACTAAAATGCGTAACTCTCGGGTGATCGCCCAGAGTAGTGGGATGGCGTCGGTGCCTTCATTCTGTAGGCCGCGCAGTGACCGCGCCGCAGATTGGGCATCGCCTATAAGTATTTTATCGACGAATTCAAAGAGATTGTAGCGAGCGCTGTCGGCGACCACTGATGACATGGTCTTGCCATCCACTGTGCCGTCGGTTGCCAGCAGTTTAAGCTTTTCGATCTCCTGAACTGCAGCCAACAAATTACCCTCGACCCGATCGGCGAGAATCTGCACCGCTTCCTGGTTGGCGTTGATATTGGCGCTGCGCAGGCGCTGTTGAATCCATCGCGGCATCTGCTTGGCATCCACGGGCCAGACCTGAATATGTCCACCGGCGCCTTCAAGGGTTTTCATCCATTTGCTGTTCTGGGCACTGCGTTCCAGTTTCGGCAGAATCACCAGCACAAGATTGTCCGGATTGGGGTTGGCGCAGAGCTCGTTGAGCGCCGCAGCGCCTTTGTCGCCGGGCTTGCCGTTGGGAATTCGAATTTCAAGAATTTTTTTGTCAGAGAAGAGTGACAGTGCGTTGGATTCGTTGAGTATTTGGTTCCAGTCGAAACTGCCCTCAGCATGGAAGATATCGCGCTCAGAAAATCCCTGAGCCCGCGCGCCGGCGCGAATGCTGTCCGCGGCCTCCTGAGTTAAAAGGGGATCGCCACCGCTGATGACATAGACTGGCAACAGCTGTTTTTTGATTTGATCCTGAAGTTGCTCGGCGCGTATTTTCATCGCTTATTGCTCAAGAGCCTCAGCTGAGGAAGCAGGCGCCAGAGCAGCATCGGCTTGGCTTGGCAGGACTTTTAAACGGTTGAGAATCTGGCGAACAATTTCCCGACGCATTTCCTGCTTAATCAGCCGCTCTTCATTTTCCGAGGACAGCAGATCCCGCTCTTCAATTTCATAGTTGCGCTCAACCGAGGCAGTAAATAGATTCGTCAGCGGCGTACCAGTAGCATTGGCAATTAAAAAGTCCACGTCTTCATTGAGTTGATATTCAGCCACTCGACCGCTGGCATTTAATGTGCCGACGAATCGGTTTTGGCGGAAATCAACAATCACCACGGAGTAATCTGCCGCCGCCGCAGAGGAGACCACTTCTACGCCGTAGACATCCAGTGCCCGGGTCAACTCACTGACAAAATCGCGATCAGCCAGCTGGGTGGCAATATGCAAGCTGCCGATACTTTGCGGCACCACCTGAGCGTCGCGCAGTTGCCAGCCGCAGCCGCAGAGCAGGGTAATCATTGTCGCTAACAGAATATTCCGCATCTTCATCACCCTATCTTAAACGTCTAGTTACTCTCACCACTGCAGACTAGTTGGCTACTATATTAACCAGTCTTCCTGGAACAACAATGACTTTTCGAACAGTCACGCCATCGGTAAAGCGCTGCACATTGGTATCTGCCAGCGCCAGTTGCTCAATACTGTCCTTCGACGCATCGGCGGCCACTTCAATCTTGCCGCGAACCTTACCATTTACCTGAATTACCAGCTCAATGGAGCTGCGCACCAGAGCGGCTTCGTCGAGCTTAGGCCAGGCGGCGTCAGCCACGGCTTCAGTGTTGCCCAGTGCCGACCAAAGGCTGTGGCAAATGTGCGGTGCTATAGGTGCCAGCAGTAACACTGCGCTACTCAGAGCTTCATGGCGTACTGCGACACTTTGAGCGTCGTTATCACTGTGTCTAGCCACTTCATTTAACAGTTCCATCACCGCGGCAATCGCAGTATTAAAGGTGTTGCGACGACCGTAGTCATCGTTGACCTTATTGATGGTTTCGTGAGTCTTGCGACGCAAATCTTTGTGGCTAGCCGTAAACGCTTGTGGATTCAGCGCAGCGGGTTTACCCCCAGCTGCAGCCTGATCCAAATGACTATGAACCATGGTCCAGAGCTTGCGCAAGAAACGGTGAGCACCGGAAACGCCATCGTCGCTCCACTCCAGAGTCTGCTCTGGAGGCGCTGCGAACATTGTGAATAGGCGCACTGTGTCGGCGCCGTGCTTGTCGATAGCGGTCTGTGGATCAACACCATTATTTTTCGACTTTGACATTTTGGTGATGCCGCCACTGATAACCTCTTCTCCAGTGGCCGTCTCAACCGCCTTGAGGGTTTTGCCTTTGGCATCCCGCTCAACAGTCACTTCATTGGGATATAACCACTGCTTGCGGCCGCCATTATCTTTGTAAAATGACTCAGCCAAGACCATGCCCTGACAGAGCAGACTTTTGAACGGTTCATTGCTGTTGACCAGACCTTCATCGCGCAACAGCTTGTGGTAAAAACGCGCATAGAGCAGGTGCAAAATCGCGTGTTCTATACCGCCTACATATTGATCCACCGGCAGCCAGTAATCGGCGCGCTCTGGGTCGAGCATGGCGCTGTCTAGGTCGGAGCAGGTAAAGCGCGCGTAGTACCAAGAGGATTCCATAAAGGTATCAAAGGTATCGGTCTCACGCTCTACGGCCTGACCGTCGAGGGTATCTTTCTTCCACTCTAGATCCGCTTTGATCGGCGATTGAATACCATCCATTTCCACCTCGGTGGGGAGCAGCATGGGCAGTTTATCCAAAGGCACTGGAATCTCGCCGCCATCGGCCAGATTAAACATCGGGATCGGCGCCCCCCAATAACGTTGACGACTAACACCCCAATCACGCAGGCGGTAGTTGGTGGTCATGGTGCCATGGTCGCAGGCTTCAAGAGCGGCAGCTATAGCCTCAAAGGCAGCATCAAAATCAAGACCGTCATAGACGCCGGAATTAAGCAAAGTGCCCTTGTCTGTGAAGGCTTCAGTGCCTATATCCCAGGGCTGGTCACCAGATGGGGCAATCACTTGCTTGATGGCTAGCTGATATTTTTTGGCAAACTCATAGTCGCGCTGATCATGAGCTGGCACGGCCATTACCGCGCCAGAGCCATATTCCATCAAGACATAGTTGCCCACCCAAACTGGAACTGTCTCACCAGTCAGTGGATGGATGGCAGTGATGCCTGTATCCATGCCACGCTTTTCCATGGTAGCCATTTCGGCTTCTGAGCTCTGCTGAGTTTTGCATTCACTGATAAACGCGGCCAACTCAGGGTTGGATTCAGCAACAGTTAAAGCAATCGGATGTTGCGTCGCCAGAGTCAGATAGGTCACACCCATCAACGTATCTGGGCGTGTGGTGTAGACATCAAAACTGGGGTAATCGCCAACCGCGGAAGACAGATCAAAGGTCATGGTCACGCCACGACTCTTGCCGATCCAATTGCGCTGCATGGTTTTCACCTGCTCCGGCCAGTGCTCCAGCTCGTCGAGATCATTGAGCAGCTGCTCAGCGTAATCGGTAATGCGGATAAACCACTGGGGAATTTCTTTGCGCTCTACTGGGCTATCGCAGCGCCAGCAGCATCCGTCCACAACCTGTTCATTAGCCAACACTGTGGCATCGTGGGGACACCAGTTCACCGCGCTGGTCTTTTTATAGACCATGCCTTTTTCATAGAGCTTGGTAAAAAACCACTGCTCCCATTTGTAGTAATCGGGATCGCAAGTGGCCAGCTCTCGCGACCAATCGATACCAAAGCCAAGCGACTTCAGCTGCGCCTTCATGTAGGCAATATTTTCGTGAGTCCACTTTGCCGGAGCGGTCTTATTTTGAATCGCCGCATTCTCCGCTGGCAGACCAAAAGCATCCCAACCCATGGGATGCAATACATTCTTGCCCTGCATACGCTGATAGCGAGCGATCACATCGGTAATCGTATAGTTGCGCACATGGCCCATATGCAGCTTGCCGCTGGGGTAGGGGAACATGGCAAGGCAGTAAAACTTCTCGCGATCAGGATCTTCAGTGACCTCAAAGGTCTTGTTTGCGGTCCAGTACTGCTGCGCGTCACGCTCTAATTCAGCGGGGAGATAGGGATGTTCCATGGTCATGAAGAGTCACTGCTTATTGAATTGAAAAGAGGCGCGAATTATAAGGTAATAGGGGGCTAGATAGATAGGTTTGGGGTTGTTCCGCAGCAGCTAATCGCAGGTGGTCTAAATAGTGCTTTAATTTGAACTAGGATTAATCAAAGTGCGCAGTGAAACGCTGGATGACAATAGGCCCTTAAAGGGTATGACGAGATAAGGTATCAAGTATGCATAAAGACATTATCAAATTTTGGTTTGAAGAAATCAGCCAAACTCAGTGGTGGAAAAAAGATGCCCATTTCGATCAGCTGATCGCCAGCCGCTTTTTAGAAATCCATGGGCAGGCGTCTCGCTGCGAGCTCTATCAGTGGCGCGACACCGCAGAGGGACGTTTGGCTGAGATCATAGTACTGGATCAATTCTCGCGAAATATCTATCGCAATTCATCGCTGTCATTTGCGACGGATTCACTGGCCCTAGTGCTGGCCCAAGAAGCTATTCGCGTCGGTGCAGATAAAGAGGTCTCTGAAGATAAGCAGGGCTTCTTTTATATGCCATTTATGCACAGCGAGTCGGCGGTAATACACGGGGAAGCGGTGGCCCTTTATGAGGCTTATGGCAACGAGGAGAATTTGAAATTCGAATTGCGGCACAAAGCGATTATCGATCGATTTGGTCGCTATCCCCATAGGAACGAAATTCTGGGGCGGGATTCAACGGCGGAAGAAATCGAGTTTTTAGCTCAGCCGGGATCAAGTTTTTAACATAAAGAATCAGACCTTAACTACAGCGCCTTAACGTTATAACGTTATAGCGCTATTCTTTTCCGTAGCTTAAGGAGAAACAATATGAGTACTTTATCTAAAAGATCCACTGTCTATTTCGACCCTGCGATCCATCAGGCGTTACGGATTAAAGCGGCGTCTTCACACTTGTCTGTATCTGAGCTCGTTGATGAAGCATTGGGGATGCAGTTGGCGGAAGACCAGGAAGATTTGTCAGCCTTTGACGCAAGAGTTAAAGAGCCGGAGATGTCTTATGAATCCCTGATAAAAGACTTGAAGAAGCATGACAAAATATAAGACAAGGTTTAAAAAAATTTGTTGCTGAAGACTTACGTAACATTGCCAATTCTGTTGTTAAACGGATTTTGGGCAGAGTTGATGAACTCGCCGATTATTCCAAAGGGCCCGGGTGTACCAAGCTCTCTGCTCAGGAGAGGTATAGGGTAAGAGTTGGGTTATATCGAATAATCTATGAAATTCAAGGAGCCAAGCTTGTCATTCAGGTGGTCAAAGTAGGCCATAGGTCACATGTCTACAAAAGCACCTAAAGCACCAGTCGGAATCAATAGGGCAACTGCTCGGTAGTTGCCCCTGCTGGTTCTGGGTTCTAGCCTGCAGTTCGCGCGGGCACGCCCAACTCTTTCAATTTCGCCGCCATATCTTCGGCCGATGTAGCTGGGCGAATATTGGTATCAATAAATAGAATCTTACCGTCTGTGCCTATATAAAAAGTATGGCGCTTGGGCAGGCCGTAAAGGGCAAGCACATCATAGGCCTTAGCCACTTTCTTGCTGGGGTCGCTCAATAGCGGGAAGTCTGCTTTATAGGCTTCGGCAAATTCAATATTTGTTTCGATAGGGTCGACGCTGGCCATAAAGTAGGCAACTTCTAGGCCCTTTAAAAGATGGCCGTTGTCTGCCAGTGATTTGCACTCAATGGTACAGCCGCCAGTGAACGCTTTCGGATACCAGGCAATGACTACGGACTCTTTGCCCTTAAATTGGCTGACGCTGTATGACTCACCATCTGTGGCTTCGAGTAAAAAGTCTGGCGCTTGATCGCCCACTTCCAGTGACATGGCAGTGCTGGCAGCTAGACTGAAAGTGAGCGCGGTAATAAATGTTTTAAAGTTCATGTTGGATTCCCCTGTCTCTTTTTAAGAGCCGTCTTATTATTAAGCCACTGCAAATTAGCAGGGCCATGATCACCACAGGCCATGAGCCAGTCCGTGCAAAAACTGTCTGTCCGGCTCTTGGCCTTAATTCGCCGCTGAGCTCGCCGGCACTAAACTGCTCCAGTTGCTTTTCTATCTTGCCACGATGGTCAATTATCGCGGTCACGCCGTTGCTTGTGCCGCGCAGCATCGGTTTGGCATTTTCCAGGGCACGCATTCGAGCCATCTGCATATGCTGCTGGGGGGCAAAGGAATCGCCGAACCAAGCGTCATTACTAACGGTTAACAGCAGTGTTGCCTCGCGGCTTATGCGGGCCACCAGATCTGGGTAGACGATTTCATAGCAGATCGCTGTGGCTATGGGTTCGCCGGCTACAGTCAGCAGTGCCTGATCCTTGGCGCCGAGGGAAAACGATGACATGGGCAAATTAAAAAATCGAATCAAACCGCGGAGCAAGCCTTCTAAAGGCACATATTCCCCGAAGGGCACTAGGCGGGTTTTGTCGTACTGCCCCGAAGCTGCACCCAGAGCCACCACTGAGTTGAAATACTTGCCATTGATCCAGTCCCTGGTGGGTATACCGGTTAATAAAGCGGTTTGGTTCACTTTGGCGACCCTGTCCATTGCTATCAGGAAGTCGCTGACACGCTTAGGTATCGCTGGGACAGCAGCTTCTGGCCAGACCACTAGATCGGCGCCCCAGTGGGGTTCAGTCTGCTCTTGGAGTTGGTCGAGAATGCCCTGACGTTCGCTGAAGGACCATTTTTTGTTTTGATCAGTGTTGGGTTGAATCAATACCACTGAGAGGTTCTTGCCTGTTTCTTGAGTCCAGGAAATGCTCTGGAGTAAGTACCCACTTAAGGTTAAAGCGATTAATAATAGGCAAGAAATCTTCAGGCCCACTTGGATAGGTTGTTTCTTTGCAAGTAGAGATGAGCCTAACTGAGCAACTGTTGCCGCTGCCAGCGCCGTCATAAAGCTTAACCACATCACGCCGCCAAACTGTGCCCAGCCACTGAGCCAAGTGTCGCTGTGAATATAGCCGACATAGAGCCAGGGGAAGCCGGTAAAGATCCAGCTGCGAAACCATTCGTTGAGCACCCAGATTGCCGGCAGTCCCAATAGCCAAGAGGTTGATTGCTGTGGGATTAGCGCGCTAAGAGCAAAGGGCAGAGCAAAGAGTAAGGCCAAAAATAGACAGAAAAGCGCGGTCGCCAGAAGTGCCAACGGCGCGGGAATAAAGCCGTGTTCATGGATGCTGACATAGACCCAGCTGACCCCGGAAAAGAACATGGCAAAGCCAAAGACGCTGGCTTTGACCAGGGCTTGTTTAATCGTTTGATGCTGTAACTTGTAAAACAGGAGGGCAATGCAGGGAATCGCAATAGGCCAGAAATCAAACGGCGCCAGGGACAATGGTAGCAGCGCTCCCGAGGCAAATAATAGGAGAAATGTTTGCCCGCGGGCTGAGCGCATCATGAGCTAACTCTGGTTACTTCCAGTTTGGTTATCTTGCGGTTGTCACCATCTGTGACCTTAAAGTTAAAGCCATCAAAGTCGATGCTCTCGTTGATTTCCGGCAATCGCCCAAAGGCATGCAGCACCAGGCCGCCGATGGTATCAAACTCATCGTCGACCAAGCCCACATCAAAGAATTCGTTGAACTCGCTAATTTCGGCAATGGCTTCTACATCAAAAGTAACATTTGTGGTGGCCTTGATTGGGGCCTCTTCATGCTCGTCGGTTTCATCTTCGATTTCCCCGACAATCTCTTCGAGAATATCTTCAATGGTCAGCAGCCCGGAAACGCCGCCGTATTCGTCAACAACAATGGCCATGTGGTAGCGCTGTTCGCGAAACTCTTGCAGCAACACATTGAGGCGCTTGCTCTCTGGGATAATAGTGGCGGGTCGCAATAGGGATTTAAGGTCAAAGGAGTCATTGCCGGAGAGCAGCAGTGGCAGCATTTCTTTGGCTAATAGGATTCCCTTGATGTCATCTGAGGATTCACCGACTACAGGAAAGCGCGAGTGCTGGGAGCTAATAACCACCTCAAGGACCTGCTCTAGACTGAAATCGTCGTCGATAATCACCATCTGCGAGCGTGGGATCATAATCTCTCGGGCCTGCTGGTCCGAAACTTTTAGCGCCCCTTCCATAATCTGCAGCACGCTGGCATCAATAATTGATTCGTTTTCTGCGCTGCGCAACATGTCGGCAACATCTTCACTGTTGCGTGGTGTTTGCGAAAAGGCCTGGCTAATCCTTTTAAAAAGGGATTTCTCAGGCGCGCTATTAGTTGCTTCATCATTCATTGTTTAGTTGCTCATGACTTGAGTAGGGTCGTCGGGGGACTCGTCGAGAATCCGGTAGGGGGGAGGAAAGTCTAGGGCCAGCATAATCGCTGTTTCTAGGCTCTCCATGCGCTCGGCGTCTTGATCTTCAATATGATCGTAACCGAGCAAATGCAACACGCCGTGGATCACTATATGTGCCCAATGTGCGTCGGTGGTTTTTTGTTGTTCTGAGGCTTCCCGGGCTACCACGGGTGCACAGATCACTAAATCGCCGAGAATCGGCAATGGTTCTGGAGTGACTGCATCAAAGGGGAAGCTGAGAACATTGGTGGCACCGCTTTTACCGCGGTAGCGCTGGTTGAACTCGGCGCTCTCTTGCTCGTCGACAATACGAATGCTCAGCTCAGATTCGTCCCGCTCGTCACGTATGGCAGCGCTTATCCAGCGCTTTATACTGTCTTCGTCGGGTGAATCTTCAGAGGCGCAGGCCTTCTGAATGTCGATAGATAAATTCATGTATGGGTTATTTATTCAGTTTTCTCGTGGGCATCATAGGCATCTACGATGCTTTGGACAATAGGGTGGCGGACAACATCGCGTGATATAAAGTGGGTAAAGCTCACTTCCTCCACGTTTTTCAGTACTTCACAGGCATGAACCAGTCCGGAATTGACGCCTCGAGGCAGGTCGACCTGGGACATATCGCCAGTGATAACCGCGGTTGAGCCAAAGCCGATGCGGGTCAAAAACATTTTCATCTGCTCGCGGGTGGTGTTCTGCGCTTCGTCGAGCAATATATAGGCACCATTGAGGGTGCGGCCACGCATATAAGCCAGAGGTGCAATCTCGATACCATTGCGTTCCTGGAGTTTTGCCACAGTTTCAAAGCCAAGCATTTCGTGGAGTGCGTCATAGAGGGGGCGTAGGTAGGGGTCGACTTTTTGTGCTAGATCACCAGGCAAGAAGCCCAGTCGCTCGCCAGCTTCTACTGCTGGGCGAACCAGCAGAATGCGTTCGACCTCATCCCGGAGCAGTGCTTCCACGGCGCAGGCAACCGCGAGATAGGTTTTGCCGGTGCCGGCAGGCCCAATACCAAAATTGACATCGTGGGTTTGAATCGCGCGCACGTAGCGCTGCTGGTTGATGCCGCGGGGTTTGATATTACCTTTTTTGGTGCGAATAACGCTGAAGTTTTCAGCGTTCTCGATAGGCTCAGGGCTATTTAAAGGCTCAGGGCTGTTAACTGGGGGTGTTTGCATAAACGACGCCTCTTTACGAGATGGTTTGCCGGTTGAATTAGCTTGCTGTCTAGAATGCTGATTGGAGGGCTGATTAGACGGCCGATTAGACGGCTGCTCAGATTGTTGATCAGGCTGCGGCTGGCTCTGGCGCAGGTTAAGGTGTACTTCCTCGGCGGACAGTTCAGTGTAATGGGCGGTTTGCTGATAGAGGTTATAAATCACTGCAGTGGCTTGATTGGCTGCGGCAAGATCGCCATAGGCGGCAAAAAAATTGTCCCGCGAGCGAATATCAACGTCGAGACGCTGTTCGATAAGGCGAATATTTTCATCAAATTGGCCGCAGAGTGCAGCGAGACGACGGGCATCATTGGGCTCGAGTGTGAGTGTCGAGGCAGATGGTTGATTATCCGATCTTTTCAATGAGTGCTTTTTTACCTTAAGTTAAGAGAAGTTATTACAAGCATAGCGCGAACCGTGAAGCAGGGTAAACACTTTAACCTGCTCAAATCGTATAACAACTTGACCTCTTAACCTGATTGCTTATATCCAGGCTGGTTAAGCTAATTCGCCACGCAGTGAGTTGCGCAATGCCTCGGTGACAATGCTGTCGACAAAAGTGCCTATCAGGGCATGATTGTCGCTGCGGAAGTTCACTACGCGGTTATTCTCTGTACGCCCCTGAAGCTGCCCCGGATCTTTCTTCGAAATACCGGTGACTAGCAGTTTTTCTCGTTTACCCACCATGCGTCGACTGATCTCGGCGGCATTCTGGCTGATGCGATCCTGAAGAATTTTAAGACGCTGTTTTTTCACCGCTTCTGGCGTGCTATCTGGCAAATCGGCAGCCGGTGTTCCGGGCCTGGCGCTGTAGATAAAGCTAAATGAGGTATCAAAGCCAATATCACTGATCAGCTTCATGGTGGCGGAAAAATCCTCTTCGCTCTCATTGGGGAAACCAATAATAAAATCTGAGGAGATGCTGATATCTGGGCGCACTTCACGCAGGCGGCGGATTTTGGATTTGTACTCGATCGCCGTATGGCCGCGCTTCATGGCCATCAATATTTTGTCCGAGCCGCTCTGTACGGGCAGGTGAAGATGGCTAACTAGTTCGGGTACGCGGGCGTAGACCTCGATCAGGCGATCGGAAAACTCCACCGGGTGCGAGGTGGTGTAGCGGATTCTATCTATGCCCTCGATATCAGCCACGTAGGGTAATAGCTCGGCAAAGTCACAGATTGATCCGTCGGGCATCTCGCCTAAATAGGCGTTGACGTTCTGACCCAACAGGTTGACTTCTCGAACACCCTGTTCGGCCAGCGCGCTGATTTCGGCGAGTACATCGGCCATGGGGCGACTAACTTCTTCGCCGCGGGTGTAGGGCACTACGCAAAATGAACAGTACTTGGAGCAGCCTTCCATAATCGAGACAAAGGCGGATACACCGTCAGCCTCTGGCGTTGGCAGGCGATCAAACTTTTCAATTTCCGGAAAGCTAATGTCGACGACCACAGTGCCATCGGCTTGACTGGTTTCCATCATTTCCGGCAGCCGATGCAGGGTTTGCGGACCAAACACCAAATCGACAAAGGGGGCGCGCTTGGCAATGGCCGCGCCTTCTTGGCTGGCGACACAGCCGCCGACACCAATAATTAAATCTGGATTAGCTTCTTTAAGATGTTTCCAGCGACCGAGCTGGTGAAAGACTTTTTCCTGGGCCTTCTCGCGGATTGAACAGGTGTTGAGCAGAATCACGTCCGCGTCTGCTGCATCATCCGTGGCAATCATCTGATGGCTGTCGCCGAGCAAATCGCGCATGCGCGCAGAATCATACTCATTCATTTGGCAGCCGTGAGTAACGATATGGAGCTTTTTAATCGGTTTAATTGCAGTTTCGGTCATGAAATTGGTTAATCTTTGATCAATTAAAGAGGTCGAGCATTATAGCCCTGCACGCCCAATTCGCAACATAAAGCCGCTATTTAGGGTCGCCATTTAATGACGCTAAATAAAAACATCCTGTGCTATTATTATCGCCCTTTAAACACACCGAATTGGCAGAAAATTCATGTCCAGCGAACCCATCTATAGAATCACCTTTTTCAATCAGGGACAGGTCTACGAGATTTACGCGCGGCATGTGTTTCAGAGCGATCTCTGGGGCTTTCTCGAGGTGGAAGAATTTATATTTGGTGAGCGTTCGCAGATGATTGTTGATCCCGCTGAAGAGAAACTCAAAAATGAGTTTTCTGGGATCAAGCGCAGCTTTATTCCCATGCAGTCAATTGTGCGCATAGACGAAGTGGAAAAAGAGGGCACCGGCAAAATTACCGAGGCTAGCGCCAGCGCGTCAGGTGGCAATGTGCGGCCTTTTCCATTCCCGCCCATGGCCTCAAGCAAACCGTCTAAAGACTAGCAGGCAAGTGTAAAGAGCGGCTGTGTTGACTGCGGGCTATGGAATTTCAGCGCCGGCTTGTCAATGTAACTCTAGAGCCCGATATGCTAAGGTTTGCCTTTTATGGTGCGGGCAAGAAAACGCCATTATTGGCTGCGATCCCGAAATTAAAAAAACAGAGGTATCAATGACAGAAGACGCGCTCGACTTACTGCCCTACGAATTTGCCCGGATTAACCGAGTACTTTTGCGCACTGCTGAAAGTGATCTGTTAATGGCGCCAGATGCGCCAGACTGGGCGGTCAGTGAAGTTGTTCGTATGAGCAATGGTACTTTGGCTGTGCATGCCGTTGCCGATCAAGTGTTCGATGCTCAGTTGAGCCAGCTTTACAGCGGCCGACAGAATTCCTCAGAATCGGTTATGGCCGACATGAAAGACTTTGTCGATATGGAATCTGCCGCCGCCGAGCTTGAAGATGCCGGTGATCTTTTGGACGCCGAGAACGACGCGCCAATTGTGCGCCTGCTCAATGCAGTGATCGCCGAATCCCTAAAAGAAAATGCCTCCGATATTCATATCGAACCCTACGAAAAAGAGGCGCTGGTGAGGTTTCGCCTCGATGGTGTATTGCGCACAGTTCTGTCCCCCTCAATTCAAATTGCACCGCTGCTAATTTCCCGTATCAAGGTGATGTCAAAGTTGGACATTGCCGAGCGCCGCTTGCCTCAGGATGGCCGCATGAGTGTGCGCCTAGGTGGGCGCAGTATTGATTTGCGTGTTTCCACTATGCCCTCCAGTCATGGAGAGCGAGTGGTTATGCGACTGTTGGATAAAGATGCTGGCAAGCTCAAGACCGATGACCTGGGCATGCCTCAGGACACCAAAGCAGAGTTAGTAGATCTGGTCTCACGGCCCCACGGTATTATTCTGGTGACCGGGCCCACCGGTTCCGGTAAAACCACTACGCTCTATGCTGCCCTGCAGCAGATGGATCGTCAGCAGCGCAATATTATGACTGTCGAAGATCCAGTGGAATATGATCTTCCCGGAATTAGCCAAACACAGATCAACCTCCGCGCCGGTATGACCTTTGCCCGCGGCCTGCGCGCTATTTTGCGTCAGGATCCGGATGTGATTCTGATCGGTGAGATTCGCGATGGCGAAACTGCCGAAATTGCCACCCAGGCCAGTTTGACTGGTCACCTGGTGCTCTCAACCCTGCACACCAATACTGCCGCCGGTGCCATTACACGGCTGCAGGATCTTGGCGTCGACAGCTTTTTGCTTGCCTCCACTGTCCGCGGCATAGTCTCTCAGCGTTTGCTGCGTAAGCTCTGTGCCGATTGTCGCGTGGCTGAGCAGCCCAACGACTTTAATCGCAATTTACTGCAGCTGCAGCCCGGTGAAGAGACCTTCCACTCCTCTGGTTGCACTGAGTGCAATAACACTGGCTTTAAAGGCCGTCAGGCACTCTTTGAGCTGGTCTCGGTAGATGCCAATTTACAGACTCTGATCCACGAAAATGCTGGCGAGTTAGAGCTTGAAAATGCTATCCGTAAGACCGTGCCCAGTATCCGCGATGCCGGCTTCGAATTGGTGCGCCGCGGCGTCACCACGATCGAAGAAGTGCTTCGTGTCACCAGCGTTTAACGCGGGGCCATAATCATGCCAGCCTTTGACTATGCAGCCTATGACCTCTCCGGTAAGCAAGTAAGTGGTGTTATCTCCGCCGACTCGGAGCGCCATGCCCGACGGCTGTTAAAAGAAAAAAAGCTACTGCCGTCAAAGCTCTCGGAAGTCAGTCAAGGTAAAGTCAAAAAGTCTGGGGCCCGCCGCGAAGTGCGAGTGAATAATTTTGATCTGTCGCTACTGCTGCAGCAGCAGGCGATTCTGATTGAGTCAGGCCTGCCATTAGAAGACGCCCTGCGCATGACCATCGAGCAGGCGGAAACGGAAAAACAGCGTCGCATGCTGCAGAGCTGGCGCAGTGAAATTATCGAAGGCCGCAGTTTCTCTGACGCCCTGCGCCGCTCCCCCTACAAAATTCCCGATAGCATTGTCGCCGGTATCAGTGTGGGTGAAGAGAGCGGTCACCTGCATAAAGTATTGATGCGCATCGCAGAAGACCTTGAGAGCAGTGCAGAAAACCGCAAAACCATCAGTCGCGCCATGATCTATCCAGCGACGCTGATCAGCACCTCGATTATTGTGGTCGCCATTATGATGGTCTGGGTAGTACCCAAAATTACCGCTATTTTTATGAGCTCCAATCGTGAGCTGCCACTGATCACAAGAATTATTGTCAATCTCAGTGAGTTTACTCAGAGCTATGGATTGTTTGTGTTGATCCTTTTGGTTGGGCTCTACCTAGGCTTTGTTCAGGCCATGAAAGATCCTCAGCGCAATCAGCGCTGGCACGCATTTATGCTGACCATGCCAGGCCTTGGACGCTGGATTCGCATGGCCAATATTGCCGACTGGTCTCGCAGCCTCGGTGTGCTGTTAAGCAATGGTGTGCCGGCACTGGCAGCGCTGAAAATTTCCTCCTCTGTAGTGACCAATCTCCACTTGCGCAGCAAAATGGAAGGGGTTACTGAGGCTATGCGTCAGGGCTCGACTCTGCATAAGGCGTTGTTGGAAGGGGATGTGGGCAGTGGTTTTCTGGTGCATATGGTTGGCAGTGGCGAGGCATCCAGTGAGCTGGATAAGATGCTCTTGCGGGTCTCGGATTATTATTCTCTGCGGCTGAATAATGCGGTGGAAGTGTTTTTGAAATTGATCAATCCGATTTTGATTGTTTTTATGGGGGTGATTATTCTTTCTGTCGTAGCAGCAGTGATGCTCCCAATAATGGACATGAACAACATGATCTAATTACGATTGATTTTTTGTCCTGTGGCGGCGTTGAAATTTCAAATCAGTCGGTCATTTACTAAACGTAAACTCCCTCGTGATTTGAAATTTCGCCTTGCCACAGAACAAAAGCCCTGCTCGTAATCGTTCTAAATTGAGTTGGGTTGGATATAAATATAATTTTCTGTTGGTGGTTGCTGGCAGGGTGAAATACATTTAAGGGGTGTTTGAAATGGTATCTAGGAATAAGCAGGCGGGTTTTACGCTGATTGAGATGATGGTTGTTGTGGTGGTGATTGCGCTGTTGGGTGCGATGATTGGGCCGACCTTTTTTAAGAAGGTGCAGCAAGCGGAGCGGACGCGGATTGCTCAGGATATTCGGGTTATTGAGGGGGCGCTGAAGTTTTATCGCTTGGATAACTATCGCTACCCGAAACAGAGTCAGGGTCTTGAGGCTTTGATGACTAATCCCGGCGGTGCGGATAATTGGAATGGTCCCTATCTTGAAAAGGAGCCATTGGATCCCTGGGGTGAAGCTTACCAGTACAGCAACCCGAGCCAGCACAGTAAAGATGTTGATGTCTATACGTTGGGGGCCGATGGTCAGCAGGGTGGCGAAGGCTCCGATGCGGATTGGGGCAACTGGAATATAAAATAGTATGAGATCTTCCCCGGGTCGCCAAGCTGGTTTTACGCTGATCGAGATTGCGGTGGTGGTGGTTATTCTCGCCACCATATCGGGGATGAGTGTGTTTGCGATTAATCAGGCCTTTGATCGTCGCTATCAGAGTCAGGCAGACAATCTGCTCACCTGGCTCAATCAGCTCTCTGAACAGGCTGCCCTTGAGGGTGTTGCCTATGGCATAGTCGGCGACGCTGAGGAGCCCCAAGAGAGTGGAAAATTACAGCTAGTGGCCTATTTTCGGCAGCATTGGTTTATCACAAGCTATCCCGAGGCTTTTGTCCTCGACAATGAGGCCAGGGCCGAGTGGACGGTCTATAGCAGTGCCGAATACGATGAGATTGAAGATCCTCTCGCCGCTGAAGAAGATGCAGTGATACCTCTAGTGGCTATGTTACCGGATGGCTTTATGGAGCCCGCTGGTGAACTTTTATTGAGCTTTTCTTCAAGTCCTTTGACCTACAGCTACAGCTGGGATGATGAGGCGTCGTCCATGGTTATGAAGAAAATAGTAGCACCATGAAAAATACTCGCTCCTTTCGCGGCGCTCGCGGATTTACTCTTATTGAAGTGGCTGTTGCCCTGGCGATTCTCGGCTGGGTAATGGGCAGTGCGCTCTATTTAGTGCAGCAGTACGCCGATGAGCGCATCCGTCTGCGGGAGCAATTCTATTCATCCCAGGTGTCCTGGAATCGTTTGTTAGAGCGCTATCAGAACTCGGAAAAGTGGCTGCTGAGTGGTCAGAGTGCCGGGCTTGCAACCAAAGGTGTGGCCACACAGGGCGATCAGGATTGGCGCTGGCAGGTGCAGATTAAAGAGGCCATGGGCAACGACCTTTATCGCTATCAGGCGAATGTTGGGGCCTACGGTGCTGAGCGGGATAGCGCCAGACTATTTGTCTATCTGGTCGAGAAAAATTGATGATCTTGTTAGCGCGTCGGCGCAGTCCTCAGTTCGGGAGAGGTCGTCAGGCTGGCTTTACGCTAATCGAAGCGGTGGTTTCACTGATGCTGTTGGCAGTGATGTCGGTGATGTCCTATCAGGCGGTTGAAGTGATTCTCGGGGCTAATGATCGCAGTCGCGGTCAGCTGGAAAATGAATCGCAACTGCACCGCGCCTGGCAAGTAATCAGTCGCGACATTATGCATCTGCGGCCACGGACCTTTGCCGATGGCTTGGGAGGCGTGGAGCGTGCTTACCTAACCGATCCCAGTGACTTTGGTCTGCGGTTTAGTCGTGGTGGTGGGCCCATGGTGCGCTCCAACCCCACAGGAATTAGTCGCATTGAATACCGTATCAACAGTGAGAATCAGCTGGAGCGTTTGTCCTGGCCGATTACCGCATCGGCTCTGAACACTGAGGGCAACCGCGTGATCCTGGCGAATAATGTCGACGACGTGGAAGTTGAACAATTCTCAAGAGGCAATATTTTTTCCCCCGACTGGCCGCCGACTAACGAGCGTCACCATGTTCTCAGTTTGCCCAGAATGATTCGCATTACCATCATCTTGGAAGATGGCTCTGAAACTACGCGGCTATTGCCCGGGCTCGATTTCGACCCCAACCCAACCACTGGCTTGACCGGCTCTGGCTCTGGCTCGACTCCAGCTGGAGATGCGGGTGCCAATGGAAACTAAACGCGCACCATTGGTTAGCCTTGGCCGTCGTTCTCGCCCTCAGCAACAGGGCGGAGTGGCCCTGCTAGCCACGCTGATTTTGGTGTTGGCGCTGACGCTGATTCTCGGCAATATATTTTATCGTCACCAGATTGATGTCTCACAGGCAACCGGGTCACTTCATGGCGATCAGGCGGTGCTGCTGGCAATCAGTGCTGAGAGTTGGGCCAGAGATCTGCTTGCTTCGGATAATGATGACCTTACAGTGGATCATTTTGGCGAGGATTGGGCTCAGGCGATTCCATTATTGCCTGTGGATGGCGGCACCATTGTCGGCTGTCTGGTAGATCTTGAATCCCGGGTTAATATTAATAATTTTTCCACTTACACCGAGTCCAGCTTGAGTGCCGAGCGCAAAGCCAATGCCAATAACATGGGTTTGGTAAAACTGTGGGAGAGCTTGCTGCAGAATATGGATGTTATGGTCAATGAGAACCGAGTCACGGTGATTATTGACTGGCTCGATAAGGGCGACGAGTTGATCGGCCCTGCCGGAGCCGAGCAGTCGGATTACAGCGGTTTTAATCCACCGCGGTTTCCCGCCAATACAGAAATAGCTGATACCGCTGAGCTGGCCGCCATGACTGGCTACAGTCTGGCCGAAGTGCAGCGCTTAATGCCCTTTATTAGTGCATTGCCAGGCCCCACAACAATCAATATCAATAGCGCGCCTGAGGCAGTATTAATGGCCCTGAGTGGTGATCTGGGTATTGATTTTGTCGATATGGTTCTGGATAACAGACCTTTTTTGACTCTGCAGGAATTTTATCAGGCTATAGATATTCGCCTGATGGTCGGTGAGCCGGCACTGGCTATACGCTGGCCGGCTAAGTTAATTGATGTTAAGTCTGATTTTTTCCAACTTAATCTCGAAGTCACATTAGGCCAGTCACGACTCGAGGTAAAAAGTATCATGCAGCGCGGTGCAAATAGGCGCCCAGTAGTGATTCGCAGGGAGATAACGGTTGTACCCGCAGGTGTCACAACTGTACCATCTAGACCCAGATACTCCGATGATGAGAATGCAGAGGAATATGCCGGCTCCAGAAGGGATAGATTTGATGATCAAGAGGAATATGACAGGGAGTATTACCTGCGTCCGATCTGTGAAATCACCAATAGTTATACCACTGGCGACCTAGGTAGCAATATAAACACCAATGCAAACAGCAATAATTAGGAATTTGTAACAATGACATTATCTGTTGATCATCTTCATCACCTAGACCGGCATCTGCTCGGCGGTGGTGACGCAAACAGAAGAATGGCGCTATGGGTGCCGTCCCAGCGCATTAGCCTACATGTCATTGAGGCCCCCACCGCACCACAGCGTAAATGGGCCGAGTTGATTCCTTGGATCCTCGAAGAGCGTATTTTACAGCCCGTGGATGACATGCATTTTGTGCTTGGTGACAGTTTTACCCTAGAGGGTAAAAAGCAGCTTAGGGTCTCGGTTGTCAGCAAACAGGATATGCGGGAATGGCTGCGCATTGCCGATAATGCCGGCGTTACTGCCACGGCTATGGTGGCGGATTATCTGGCACTGCCCTTTGAGTCTGGGCGCATTAGCATGGTCTGGCGCGAGGGTCAGTTTTTAGTGCGCAGCGACACTGACAGTGGTTTTTCCGCTGCTCCAGATCTGGCCTGGCTATTGGTGCGTCGTCTGCTTGAACGCGCTGATATAGCACCGCGACTATCTATCTCTATAGCGGATGCAGATTTGATTCCCGAAGATCTGCGCGACGCTGCTGACGTCAATGACGCTGAGATCGACTGGCAGTTTTCTGATATGCCTATGTCAGCCAACCTGTTGACCGGTGAGTTTAAACCCCAGACCACCGAGGTATCCTCATCCTCATGGTTATCTACTGCAGCCCTATTAGTCCTGGCCATAGTGCTTGGTTTTGGTTATCTGCAGCTCTCTAATGTCCGCTTCGAAGAGCGAATTGCCGAGCTTGAGACTCAGGCCAGTGCCGGTTTCAGTAATTTATTTTTAGGCAAGCGCGCCAAGCCAGAAGATATCCGCAGCAGCGGCGAGCTGTTAATCGCGGATATGTTTAAACAGCGCGAGAGCTTGCAGGCTCCTGTGATAAAAGCCCTCGCCGCGCTAGATCCCATAATGAACAACTGTGGCTGTGAATTGGACAGCCTGGTCGCCAGTGATTCCAGTGTTAGCCTGGCGCTAAAAAATGTTGGCCGAGGGAAGGTCAAAGCTACCACCATAGCGGGCTTTAAAGTTGACCGAAAAGTTGCTGATGGGGTCACAACGCTGACATTACGCAAGGGGAGCCAGTGATGAAAGAGTTGCACCTTGTGAGTGGGATTAGCCGCTGGTTGGCACAGCTACAGCCTCGTGAGCGCGTGATCCTCAGCGCTGGCACAGTGTTCGTCTTTTGCGCGCTGGTCTATCTGGCCTTACTACCCAGCTTTGAACGATCCACTGAGTTGCAAGAGCGCCACCGTATTCTGCAGGCTGATCTGCAATGGTTGAGCGAGCAGAGTGCCAGCGTCAGTCGACTGAGCAATAGCTGTGTCGATAAAACGATTAAACCGGGTGCCGCTAAAGCGGTGATAAACCAATTGGTTCGACGCAACCAGATTAAGTTGGTTAAGATTGCCGAGCAGCCTCAGGGGAAGTACGCACTTAATCTGGAAAGCATTAATGCCAATCGCCTATTACAGTTGGCTCACCAATTAGCCTGTCAGGGACTGAAAACAACGCTCCTCGACGTCAGCCGTTCCGATGCTGCAGCGGCTTATTATGTGGCGCGCATGGAGGTTCATCATGTCAATTAATAGCGCTAACATACAAGCCTATCTGCAACGTTCGATATCAGGTTCGCCGGTTCAAAAATTGCTTTTACTGAGCAATATTTTGCTCGCAGCGTTGGTCCTTGCGCTGCTTATTGCCGTTGCCAAGTTGTTCGCTGAGGACGAGCCAGCTGCCAAGGCTATTTCTCGAACATCAACTCCAGCGGTGGCGAGTTTACGCTGGAACTGGTTTAGTGGTGTTGCTGCCATCGCACCTATTGTCGAAGTAGATTCTAGCAATCTCGCCGATGCGGATATCAAAGCCAAGCTGCTCGGCGTTATGCTCAGTGAGAGCACTTCCTCAGCGACTATCGCCTTTAATGGGCGACCAGAACAGGTTTACCATATTGGTGATAAGTTCGGCTCGTCGGTAGTGATTAAGCAGATACAACCATTTCGTATTATCGTTGAACAAAACGGCGCCAAGCGACAGATCCTGTTGAAGAAACCAGACAGCATCATGGAAGCTGAGGAAGCCCCCGAGGGCTACAGCAATAATGAGCCTGAAGATGAAGGTTTTGCCATGGCCAATATGTTTGGTGCGCTGCCGGTCAAGGTCGACAATTATGGCAGCGGTTTTAAACTCAATAAGCTCTCCAATGAAATGAAAATGTTGGCGGATATTGAAGACGGTGACGTGGTTGTGGATATTGGTGGCACCGGAGTTCAGGCACTGATGTCGGATCCTGCAGGCTGGATTAAGTACAGCAGCCAGACCAGTTTGCCGGTGACCGTGATACGCAATGGCGAAGAAGTAGTGCTCTATGTAAATGCTGCGAGCCTGTCGGCTAAAATGTTACCGAAGCTCGGATTAAACTAGCGACTAAATCATTAAATATAAATAGTAAATAAATAAAATGAGAAAAATAATGACCGGCCAGAAGAAGACTTTTGCCAAACGAACCATCCGCCTGCTGGGGGCCCTAAGCATTGTGCTGAGCATGATTGCAGAGGTCAGTGCGGGAGAAGTAGTGCGAATTAATTTCCGCGATGCGGATATTCGCAGCGTTATTGAAAGCGTTGCAGAAATTACTGGCAAATCCTTTGTTCTCGACCCCCGCGTCAAAGGCAAGGTCACTATTATTGCTCCCGAGGCGATCGATTCCGATCTGCTCTATCAGGCGGTACTCTCAGCTATTCAGGTACAGGGTTTCCAGGCTATCGAAGATGGCGTGGTGACACGCATAGTGCCGTTTAATCAGGCGTTTAACTTTGCCGGTGGCGCAGGCGACAATCAGCTGATTACCAAAGTGATTCAAATCGAGCATGTTCAGGTCGCGACACTGGTTCCTGTGCTCAAACCGGTTATGAGTTCTGGTGCCCGACTCAATGCCTTTGCTCAGAGTAACTCTATGGTTGTCACTGATGTGCAATCCAATATTCTGCACATTGAAGCGCTGATCGCGGACCTCGACGATCCAGCTTTAAATGCGGTTGAAGTAATTAGCCTTAAATATATTTCAGCTGGTGAAGCCGTGTACATCGCGGGCCAGTTACAACAGCTTAAACAACAGGAGCTGTCTCTAGTTGAAGACGGCATGAACAATCGCGTGATTGTCAGCGGTCCAGCGTCTGCTCGCCGTGCATTTAAGGCGATGCTGGAAGCTCTCGACCAGCCCTCGACGAAAAAGGGCAGCGTCGAGGTTATCTATTTAGATTATTCTCGCGCTGCAGAGATGAAGCCGATCGTTGAAGGCATGTTGCAGTCAGATGTGTTTCTTCAGCTTGCCGGGGAAGCTGTGGCGGACAAGAAATCTAAAAAGGCCTTCCAGATTCAGATTGATGAACTCAACAATGCGTTGGTTGTAGCCGCTCCAACAGCGGTTATTCGCGAGATTAGAAATGTTGTTGCTCAGCTCGACCGCTCACGACCCCAGGTATTGATTGAAGCGGTGATTGCCGAGCTGTCGGAGGATCAGGCCAAAGAGTTGAGCTCTCAGCTGGCTTACAGCAGCAAAAATCGCGGTGGTTATCTGACTAATTTTGACGGGCTTCTAGCTACATTGACCGGGATTGGGGTTTCGGGTGTAGATCCCACCCTTGATCAGTTGAACTCTATCCCGAACAAGGTCTTGGCCGTAGCCGGTGATTTTGACTCTGAAACGGGCAAAGGTATTGGCTTGCTTATTCAGGCATTGAAAACCGATGGCAGCACCAAGATTCTCTCAACGCCTTCAGTGGTGACTCTCGACAATGAAGAGGCGACCCTATCCGTGGGTGAAGAGGTGCCCTTTCAAACTGGCAGCTTTACCAGCAGTAATAATGGCAGCAATAATCCCTTTACCACGATCAACCGTGAAGAGGTTGGCGTTAAGTTAAAAGTGAAGCCGCAAATTAGCAAGGGCGATTCAGTGCGCTTGGAGATCGAGCAGGAATCCTCAAAAGTTAAAAGTGGTGTGCCGGGCCTGCAGACCACTTCGAAGAGTACTATGCAGACCAATGTCTTGATTCAGGATGGCGAGATGTTAATCCTCGGTGGTTTAATTGAAGACCAAACCGGTGGCAGTGCCACCAAAGTACCACTGCTGGGGGATATTCCACTGCTTGGACGACTGTTCCGCTCAACCTCGAAAAAGGACTCTCAATCGGTCTTAATGATGTTTATAAGACCAACGATTATTCGCACTGCGGAAGATGCTCGCAAGTTATCTGACAGCAAATATCGCCATCTGATCAGGCGTGACTTGGAGAGCGAGCAGAATGGTTTGATTCAGCCAATGCTCGAAGATTTTATCGATCAGGGGCAGGAACAAAAGTAATCTTAAGACAAAGCTGAGGCGCTATGAGCATCTACCTGCAACATTTTGCCCTTGCCCGAGAGCCCTTCTCGATAGTCCCTGATCCTGGGTTTCTCTATCCCAGTATCTATCACCGCCAAGCGGTCGCCCATTTAAAATATGGTCTTGACCGCGAAGGTGGTTTTATCTTGCTCACCGGCGAAGTGGGTACAGGTAAGACTACCCTGACCCGCACCATGATCAAACGCATTCCCCCCCACGTGCGGGTTGCCTATATTCTCAACAGTAAGCTCAATGTTGCCGATGTGCTGGCCAGTATCTGTGATGAGCTGGATATAGATCTACCGGATGCCTCCGAACTGTCGCTAACCAAACAGTCTTTTACTAAGCAGTGCATAGATGCGTTGAATCGCAATTTGCTCACCGCCCATGCGGATGGCAAAAAGACATTAATTGTTCTCGAAGAAGCCCAGAACCTAACGCCAGAAGTGCTGGAAACTCTGCGTCTGCTGAGTAATCTTGAAACCAGTACTCATAAACTTTTACACATATTATTGGTCGGTCAGCCCGAACTTTTGGATATTCTTGCGCAACAGGAATTACGTCAGTTAAACCAGCGAGTGGTCTCCCGGTTTCATCTATCCCCCTTGGATAAAGATGATCTATCTAACTATATCAATCACCGACTGCACCGTGCGGGGGCTAAAAGCCCGATCTTTGACAGCGACTGTGCGGCGGTTTTATTTCGCCTGACTGGCGGTGTGCCGCGGCTGATTAATCTAGTTTGCCACCAATCTTTGTTGGCCGCCTATTCTACTGGTGCTCAGACGGTTTCGGGGAAATTGGTCAAGCAGGCCGCCAGTGAAATTCTCAGTGACGGGAAAAAACCTTCAGTGAAAAAATTCTGGTTATGGGGAATTTTTATCGCGTTGGTTTTCAGTGCTGGGCTGATAATGAAGTTTGCCCCAGCAGAGATGATGGGCCGGATTTTTCCGGTTATGGCGCCATTGAAGGCACAGGAAAAACCCCTTCCGACAGTTATTGACCCGCCGATTTCTCCCGTTGATCAGCCGCTAGAGGAGGTGCCAGAGCAATTGCTCTCAGAGGCGATTATCGCAATTCCAGTGGAATCTGAAATGCGCTTACCACCAGAAGAACTAGCCCCACAGGTTAGTGCTAACCCCTTTGTTGGCCTGCTAGCTCTCTGGGGTGCAGAGGTTGCGGGTGTTTACAGCGAGGAAGAGCTCACAGCAGTTGCCAGTCTGAATAATCTGCGCAGTGAAAAAGTTAGCTTAGGGGATATGGCCGCTCTCGAAAACATCAACCGCCCCGGGATTGTTTGGTTGTTAGAGGAAACCGGCTATTTAAAATCCTATGTTCTAGAGCAGCTTGATGTCAGTGAGATCAGGTTACAGGATCGCCAGGGTACTGTGGCAGTCCCGCTGGAAGATTTCCAGCGGCGCTGGAATGGCAACTTCCTTTATTTATGGCGTCCACCACAGAGCTACATCTCCCCATTAAGTGCGACTAATTACGGCGTTGAAAATACGAGTAACCCGGAGTTAGTGGATTGGCTTCAGGCTCAACTTGCCTCTCTGGATAACAGCAACGAGATCATTATCAGCGGCGGTCGTTACACCCCGGCAATCGCCCAGCAAGTGTTGCGCTTTCAGCAGCAGCAAGGTCTTGTGGCCGACGGTATTTTGGGGCGCGAGACATTGATGCGTTTGGCACAGTTGAGCGGTGAGACTATTCCGCTGCTGAAGGAGGCTGATTAATGTCCTATATTCTCAAGGCCTTAAAAAAAGCCGAGCACGATAGGTTGCGGGAAGAGCCGGAAAATCTCGATGATTTTGTTAACTCTGGCTGGGACCCCTATGAAAAAAAGGCGAAATATTCTGCGGGATATTGGTTGCCGATCGTTATCCTGGTGGTTGCAGGGGGATTGTTTTATGGATTCTCAAACCTCAGACCCCAGATTGAGATAAGACCTATAGCAACTGGTTCGGACATTGGAAAAGCTGTTGTTCCCAGCCCAACGTTAGAGGCTGTGATCGAGACCCCTGCAGTCATAGAAAAGCCAGCGGCATCCCCAAGTGATAACTCATCGGTCACTGCTGCGCCAGAGGTGACTAGTTCATTACCTGAGGTGAATATTACCGGCCATATATTTATTCGCAGTGGTTCGCGACTAAACCGAATCTTCGTCGGTGAAAGCACTTACCATGTGGGTGATATGCTAGATTCAAATTGGGTGATTGAATCGATTAATAGCGACAGCCTAGAGATTCGGTCAGGCACTCAGACCACTGAACTGCCGCTGCGATAATCACATTAGTCTTTAGTTTCTAAACTAATTAGAGGGCTAGTCCGAAAACACTTCAAGACCAGACTCTTTACCGCGATCAAAACGCTTGGCACGACGATAAGGGAATACGTCGAGTACAAAACCATCGCGGATTTTCTCTTGCAAGCCCTGCCAAAAATCCACGTCATAGAGATCGCTGTGCATCTCTTCGAACATCTTGCGGGCTTTGGTATTGCCGGAGAAAAACAGTCTAAACTCTTCGGGGAAAATATCGTCCGGCCCCACGGTGTACCAAGTACCCGCCTGCATCTCTTCCTCTTCAGTGCGTGGCTGAGGAATCTTGCGGAAATTGCAATCGGTAAGCGCGGCGATTTCATCGTAATCGTAGAACACCACACGGGCGTGACGGGTAACACCAAAGTTCTTTAATGGCATATCGCCGGGGAAAATATTCGCTGCCGCCAATTGCTTAATACAGTTGCCATACTCTTCCATGGCGCTGCGAATCTCTTCGTCAGTGGCCGACTCCAGATAGATATTTAACGGCGTCATATAGCGTTCGGTGTAGAGATGTTTAATCACCAGTTTATCGCCGCGAATCTCAATGGTGGACGCTGCAACTTTTTGCAATTCTTCGAGTAGCGCAGGTGAAAAACGATCCAGAGGAAAAACCAAATTATCGAAATCTTGAGTATCGGCCATACGACCAATGCGGTCGTGCCGCGAAACCAGACGATACTTATCGCGAACGGTCTGGTGAGTAACTTCCTTTGGCGGAGCAAACTTATCTTTGATAATTTTAAATACGATATTGTAGGAGGGCAGCATAAACACTGTCATCACCATACCCTTAATTCCTGGGGCAATGACAAATTGATCAGTAGAGCTTTCCAGATGATGAACCAGCTGACGATAAAATTCGGTTTTAGCATGTTTGGGAAAGCCCAGAGAGTTATAGACTTCGTAATCCAATTTTTTTGGCATTAGGGTTTTAAGAAAGTGCGCGTACTGATAGGGCAGCGGCGCATCTACCATAAAGTGATTGCGGGTAAAGCTGAAAATAACACTCAGGTCATCACTGTTAAAGATCGCCGTATCCACATAGAGCTGACCCTTCTCATTGTTTAAGATCACGATGGCCATGGGGAACGTCTGATCCCCATCTATAACGCGGCCCACCATATAGGCCGCCTTGCTGCGATAGAAGGTGGATTCCAGCAGATCGAATTTAAGATCATCCGGGGAGCCAATCAGGTTGGGTGTGACTTCGCTGCAGAAAACACTGAGGATGCAATCCAGATCCAGTTCTATATCTTCACCTGGTAGAGAGAACTCAGATTCCTTGAGAATACAACGGAAAATATCGCGTCTATCGTTGCCCTCATAGCGAACATAAATACTGTATTCAGCGGCCGGCGCTTCAATCATATGAGACGACAGCACATAGATAATATCGTCGCTGATCTTATCGTGATCGTGGAGGTCGGCAAAAACCGAGTTAAAAAAGGTCTCGGCAATTTCAAAATTGGGAAAGTTAAATACTAGCTGGGTATAGGCTTTTTTTGACTCAGCCCAAAGATCCAAATCAGCGATATCTTTATTGGTCACCATGCCCAGATACATCACCGTCTGGGCCACCTTAGCTTTATACAATTCAAGACGATCCACGTTGGCCTGCTGGACACCGTGCCAGTCGGCCTTCTCAAAGCGCGCCTTAGCGCTGAGAGTGGAGTTGAGGTAGTCGGCAAAATAACTGCGAAAGCCATTGAGAATGGTCTTCGCCATGCGTCTGGCGGTGGAGTTATGGATCAGTGGAGTTTGCGCCATGCTTATTGGCCTCGGCAGATTATCTCGGGATCAATTCAATAATAGGTAAATTTTCAATTAGTCTAAAAGCTGTTTTAAATTATCCAACTCAGTTAAGGCCTGTTCTTTACTCGCCCGCTTCATTGAGGTCTCCGGCAGCGCAGCTGGCGGTTCCACAGTAAAGATTTCACCGGCGATCACACGCTCGCAATACTGCTGATAGGTTTCAGCAAACTGCGGAAAGGCTTTGCTCTCAATAGTGTTGGCCAAAAAATGCCAGCCGCAGTCGCGACCGGCGGCATAGACTGCTGGATGAGACCATTTTTGTGCCGCTTTCGGACTCGGCATATTGCACACTTCGAGATAGGCCTTGCGCGGCGACGGCAGGCCAGCGGGCATACCCACTGCACGGCAGGCATTGAGCATTTTGTGCAGGGTCGGCAGGTAGTCATTTTCGGCAATTATTTTTTTCGTCGCCAACAAAATAATCCCTGGGGCAAAATCACCCAGGGTCGACAGCCAGAGCTTTTTTGCCATTCCAACGGATTCGTTTTTATCGCCAAAGGCAGCGTAATACTGGTTGTGATAATTGACGCGAAACAGCGCAAAGGTCTGATTGATCGCGTCAATCAGTTCCGGGGTAGCTGGTGCTGGCTTAGCTTGCCCAGCTGCGGTCGGTGAGGTCTTCGACGAAGCTGCGATCTCGGATG
>ERZ887851.260-NODE-260-length-54609-cov-27.952927_pt1 | contig 54609 bp, 44 predicted proteins | sample MGYA00521100_ERZ887851 | MGnify/ENA primary metagenome ERZ887851 (study PRJEB32303, sample SAMEA104408602) | aquatic metagenome | biome: Brackish water; feature: Pelagic; material: water | place: Baltic Sea | collected 2014-06-06T16:11:00 | depth 11,444 m ... | reverse complement strand
GTGATCACTTTAAAAAGTTGTTGCGCACTTTCATCCGTCGAATAAGTGGCCCTTTCGTTGGTCATATCAGTCCTTACCCAACCCGGATGCAGCACCACAAACACAAACTCCTCTTTTGAGAATTCACTCGACAGTGATTTGTTAATGCTGTTCAAAGCACTCTTGCTGGCACGATAACCAATCGCACCCCCCGTATTTTGCTCGATACTCCCCATACGACTGCTCATACTCGCAACGATTCTGCGCGAGCCCATCCTCATATTGGGCATGAGTGCCTGAATAACTCTCAGTGCTCCTAGGCTGTTCACATCGAAAGTATCTTTCAGCCTTTCAATATCGAGATCCTTTAATTCGGGGGTACGGTGCCCGCCAATTCCGGCGTTGTTGAGCAAAATGTCTAGCGGACGACCCTGAAGCTCGGACTTTAAAGATGCAACACTCGCCGGGTCGGTAATATCTAACTGCAGAATCTCAACCCCGGTTGCTTTGAGTGCGAGAGCCTCCTCCGGCTTGCGCGCCGTACCAATAACCGCAAACCCTTGCTGATGAAAATGATTCGCCAAGGCCAGACCAATGCCACGGTTAGCGCCCGTGATTAACACCGTCGACTCGCGGTTGCCCGTCGTTGGTTTATCAGCCGTTTCACTGGCAGCACGTATTTCACCGGCGGTTAGACTCACTAGGGCCGTCACAACCAACAGCACAGGCAATAGGCCCAAACCCAAATAACGTCTCCAGTTTTTCATAGGCATGCCACCTTATAAGTTGTTCCTAAGCTTTTTTATCTGCCCTTGCCAAGGTTATTGGGTAGCGGGCTCAAGCCAATATTGCAGCATTAGGTTGAGCCCAGGGTCAACAACCGTGATCTGCCAGTCAAAGGGTGGCGAGGCTCCCATTGGAAACGGTCAACCTGCGGCTTTATTAGTTGCTAATTTCTTGATCGTATTCATCGAGTGACGGGCAGGTACAAATAAAATGCCGATCCCCATAGGCATTGTCGACTCGGCCGACGGGGGGCCAGTATTTATCCATGCGAAAACTCCCCGGCGGAAAACAGCCCTCTTCGCGGGTGTAGGGGCGATCCCATTCACCAATGAGTGCGTTCACGGTATGGGGGGCGTGTTTCAGCGGGTTATTATCGATGGCAATTTCCCCACGCTCTATAGCGGCAATCTCTTCTCTAATCGCCTTCATTGCGGTAATAAAGCGATCAAGCTCGGCTTTGGTTTCACTCTCGGTCGGCTCAATCATGAGGGTCCCGGCTACCGGCCAGCTCATGGTGGGCGCGTGGAACCCATTATCAATAAGGCGTTTGGCAATATCGTCTACGGTGACATCGGCTGATTCGGCAAATGCCCGGGTATCGAGAATACATTCGTGGGCAATGCGCCCCAACGACCCCTTAAAAAGAACGTCGTAATCGCCTTCTAACTGTTTAGCCATGTAATTGGCATTGAGAATGGCAACGCGCGTGGCCTGGGTTAGCCCGTCACCGCCCATCATTAACAAATAGGCCCATGAAATGGGGAGTATCGATGCCGATCCTAGGGGGGCGGCGCTGACAGCGCCGTCACAACCCGCCTCTGAATGACCGGGTAGATAGGGTTCTAGGTGTGCCTTTACCCCGATAGGGCCCATGCCCGGCCCCCCGCCCCCATGGGGAATGCAAAAGGTCTTGTGCAAATTCAGGTGGCTCACGTCGCCGCCAATATCACCCGGTCTTACCAGGCCTACCATGGCATTCATATTGGCGCCATCGATATACACCTGACCGCCGTACTGGTGGGTAATCTCGCAAATCTCTGTCACCGTTTCTTCAAAGACACCATGGGTGGATGGGTATGTGATCATGCAGGCCGCTAGGCGAGACCCCGCCGCTTCTGCTTTCGCACGAAAGTCGTCCACGTCGACATCACCATTTTTAGCGGATCTGACAACAACAACGTCAAGGCCCACCATTTGCGCCGAGGCGGGGTTGGTACCGTGGGCTGAAACAGGAATGAGGCAAATATTGCGCTCGGTATCACCCCGCGCCCGATGATAGGCGCGAATAGTGAGCAGACCCGCATACTCGCCCTGAGCGCCCGAGTTAGGCTGGAGACTCATGGCGTCGTATCCCGTAATTTCACAGAGCTTGGCGCTGAGATCTTTGGTGAGTTCAGCGTAACCCTGAGTCTGATCCGCCGGTGCAAAGGGGTGTATGTTGGCAAATTCAGGCCAGGTAATGGGCAGCATCTCCGCGGCGGCGTTGAGCTTCATGGTGCAGGAGCCCAAAGGAATCATTGCCCGATCTAAAGCAAGGTCACGATCAGCCAAGCGCCGCATGTAGCGCATCATTTCTGTTTCAGCCCGGTTGAGGTGAAAAATGGGGTGCGTTAAATACGGGGTTTGACGCAGCAGTGCGTCATTAAGACGATAGTCACGGGTGAGCTCGGTGTCTCGGTCGTGAATGCCAAAAGCCCGCCACAAGCGCTCAATGACATGGGTCAGCGTGCTCTCATCAAGGGAAATGCCTACCCGAGTGCCACCGACCTTGCGTAGGTTTATACGTTCGCGACGGGCGGCGTCGATGATCGTGCCCTGAAACGCACCCACCTCAACGGTGATGGTGTCAAAGAACGTAGAAGGCTCAACAGCGAAGCCGTGGGCCTCCAGCCCCCGCGCCACACAAGCGGTTTTGCAGTGCACTGTTTCAGCAATGGCTTTGAGCCCTTCCGGGCCATGGAACACCGCATAAAAACTGGCAATATTGGCTAACAGCGCCTGGGCAGTGCAGACATTAGACGTCGCCTTCTCGCGCCGAATATGCTGCTCCCGGGTCTGCAGGGACAAGCGATAGGCCGTATTTCCTTGGGCGTCGATCGATACACCTACGATCCTTCCCGGCATGCTGCGCTTGTAGGCAGCTTTGCAAGCCATGTAGGCCGCTGATGGACCACCGCAACCCATGGGCACGCCAAATCGCTGGGTGGACCCCACGGCAATATCGGCACCCATGGCGGCAGGTTCTTTGAGTAAGGTCAGTGCCAGAGGGTCGGCAATGATAATCGTGATGGCCTTGGCCCCTTGTAACAGTTCGGCCTGTGGCGAAAAGTCCTGAATATGCCCGTAGGTTCCGGGGTATTGGAATATACCGCCAAAAACAGCGCTGGCATCGAGCTCTTCGGGAGCCCCAACAATAATGTCGATATCGAGGGGTTCAGCGCGGGTTTTCATGACCGCAATATTTTGTGGATGACAGTTCTCGTCGATAAAAAATCCACGGGCTTTAGACTTAGCCACGCGCTGGGCCATAACCATGGCCTCGGCCGCTGCAGTTGCTTCATCGAGCAACGACGCATTGGCAACTTCTAGCCCGGTCAGGTCAGAGACCACCGTCTGAAAATTCAATAAGGCTTCTAGTCGGCCCTGGGAAATTTCGGGCTGGTACGGTGTATAAGCCGTGTACCAAGCGGGATTCTCTAAAATATTGCGTTGAATTGCCGGCGGGCAGACGGTGCCATAGAAGCCCTGGCCAATCATGGTGGTAAAGACTTTATTTTTGGCCGCCACCTGCCGCATTTTAAAGATCAGTTCACGCTCAGACAGCGGCGCTTCAAAATTGAGTGGTTGGGATTGGCGCAGGTTAGCGGGAATGGTTTGCTCGATCAGCTCTTCAAGATCGGTGACACCGAGCACCTCGAGCATACTGGCCATTTCGCTGGGTGACGGGCCAATATGTCGTCGGTTAGCGAAGTCGTAGGGGTCGTAGTCGGTGGGCGTGAAAGCCATGACAGTTTGGTTCCTTGTATTAACGCTTGTAATTGGGCGAATGAAATAGCGGCGCGACTTGTTGTGCTTCAAGCCGTTTTCCGCGCACCTCGGCAAAAATGGGGGCGCTGGAGTCGAGCTCTGATTTAACAAGCGCCATGGCAATAGGTGCGCGATTTGACGGGCTGAAACCCCCAGAGGTGATGAAGCCAACAGAAGGGCCGTCATTGGGGTTGTCGTACAGCAAAACTCCATCGCGCATGGGCGCGCGACCTTGAGGCCTTAAACCAATGTGACGTCGAGCTGCCCCCTGCTCCAGCTCACGTAAAATTCGATCGGCGCCTAGAAACCCCCCAGCACTTTTACCGTTGGCCCGTCGTGAACGATGAATAACCCAAGGGAGACCGGCCTCGATAGGCGAGATGTCCTCGGTGAGTTCGTGACCGTAAAGCGGCATGCCGGCCTCCATACGAAGGCTGTCTCTTGCGCCCAGACCACACAGTGCTACGTCGTCATTTTTTAGCAGGGTGTGCACAAATGCTTCAGCCGCAGTACACGATATCGAAATTTCAAACCCATCCTCACCGGTATAGCCCGATCGAGAGATCCAAAGGTCATGGCCCTGCCACGGCATGACAGCAACATCCATAAAGCGCATGTGTGCGACCTCAGGAATAAGTGATACCAGTACTGTCTCTGCGCAAGGCCCTTGTAGAGCAAGCAACGCACGATCATCAACTGAGACAAGTCCCTTAACGTGCTGATTTAGGTGTTGGAGGTCCTCATCTCGTCGCGACGCATTGACGACCAAGTAATAGTCGTCTGCCCGCCTGGCGATCATAAGATCATCTAAAACACCACCAGAGGCGGTAGTGAGCACGCTGTAACACTGGCGGCCCAAAGGCAACCCGCGAATATCTGCGGGCAGTAGTGACTCAAGCACATCGGTAGCCGCTAGCGGGAGCCTTAGCTGTCCCATATGACTCACGTCAAACAGACCGGCTTTTTGCCGAGTGTGTAAATGCTCGGCCATAACACCTGCGGCATATTGCACCGGCATGTCATAACCCGCGAAGGCCACAAATTTTGCGCCAGCGGCTTGGTGCATAGCATGCAGTGGCAATTGTTTGAGATTGCTCATGAGCCCCCCGTAAACCGGGGTCAACCCGGCATCGACGTCACGTGCCCATTGCACGACGTTCGATGCCCCCTCTGTCCTGTAGCCTGAGATCGTTATCCCGTCGGCGTGCGCTGATGCGCCTCTCTCCAGAGTATGAAGTGCAGGAGGTCCTTTTGCCTGAGAGATTACCGGGGCGGTTGCTCCTTCGGCACCGGCACTAGGCCGACTTCTTCCTTCCTGAACGGCGCGCAGTGTAACAAGGCCTAGGCATTAGCCCAAGTACTGAGCAAAGTAGTGGCTATCGCCTTTGCGAACGGCTCATGCAACAAGCCTAAGGCGGTGGTCCACGCAAATTTTCTTTGAAAACGCGTTGCGAGTCTCAAACCGCACGTTGCAATAGGCGACTCAGGGCCATAGGGTGAAGTGCACCGTTAATAATAAAACTAGGGGGTTCAAAATGTCTGAAGTCGAAGTGTTTGGTTTGATAGGAACAAATCGGTCAATTTTCTCCACGCTGTTTTTATGTGGGGTGTTAATGCCGTTGTGTGTGGTCGTCGTTGCTTATTTGTTCAGAAACTTTTCCACCGCTATCCGTGGCGCCGCCATGGTTTCTGCACTCATTGGCGTCATTATGCTCACGTTCTTCACCACGGCGTCTCAAAATGCATTTTTCATGATGCTCACCACGCTGAGCGGTATGGCGGCTGATGGCTCTGAATCGGCAGCGAGAATGCTGACGTCGGCAAACCTGCCTATTGGCGAAACAATTGATCCACCGGGTTGGATGATGGCGTTATCACTGGTTCAGATAGTGATTAACCTTTGCCTCACCGTATACGTGTTTTTATTCGCGCAGTGGGATAAGTCTTAAAGCACCCATTGATCACGTTGTCTTCAAGGGGGCCTAAGCCCCCTTTTCTTAAACCACGCCAACGACTTATTATTTTCTTGCTTGAACACCTAATACAGCGGTCGTTTTACGGCTACAAATCAACACGCATAATCGCTTTAACCTTTATATTCAGGGTTGATAAGCACCGTTGCCATACCTTATATGGCGAATAGCCATTGGTTGAGATTGAAAATGCACAAACAGCTACTCGTGTTATTGATTGCGCTCCATTGGGCGGCCCTCACATGGAGCTCTGACACCCCTGGCCTCTCAGCACAAATTGATGCCCTTTTTTCCGATTACGATTCAGCGGATGTCCCGGGCTGCGCCATTGGCGTGATTCAAGCCGGTACTTACCTGCACGCGAGAGGTTATGGGTCGGCAAACTTAGAACATGGCATTCCCATTGGCCTTGACTCGGTGTTTAGAATTGGTTCTGTCTCTAAGCAATTCACGGCAACCGCTGTCGCCATTCTTGCTGATCGCGGAGACCTGAATTTAGATTCAGACGTGCATGAATATTTACCCGATCTTATGGAGTACGGCGCCGAAGTGACCGTCCGGCAAATGATTCATCATCTCTCGGGGATGGGTGACTACGAAATGACCGAGGTCTATGAAGTATCGCCGGGTAAAGCTTTCCGGTTCGGCAATGAAGACTACTGGACGATCGAAGAATTTTACCAGCGCGTTCGTAAGCAGCCGCTAGCCTTGGCGCCTATGCAGCGCTTTGAGTATTCAAACATCGCCTATTTTTTACTCAGTCAGGTTGTTGAACGGGTCAGCGGATTAACCCTTAGAGCGTTTGCCGACAAAGAGCTATTCGGCCCGTTGAACATGACGTCGACGTTTTTTAACGACAACGTTGATGGCGTGGTGCCACACCGGGCAGACGGTTACACGCCGATTACTGCAGACACATTCGAGATTCTCATGACCAACCTAGACTGGGTGGGGGATGGGGGTGTTTACACAACGCTGAACGATTTTATCAAATGGGATCGGGCGCTTAGTACCGGGACGATACCCGGAGGTAAAGCCGTTCTAGATTTACTGTTTGAGCCAGATCCACTCACGAAAAAAACAATGACAAGCCACCTCCTCGACGACGGTGCGGGCTACGGGTTTGGCATTGAGATTGGTCAATTTAGAGGGAGGGCCGCACACGCTCACACCGGATCATGGGTTGGATTTCGCGCTTTGTATGCCAGATTTCCAGAAGATGATGTTTCGGCAATCGTGTTTTGTAACCGGGACGATCTGGTCGGTGAGGAAGATAAGCGCATAGAATTCCTAGATCTTGTCGCATCAACATTGTTGAAATGAACTGGAGAGCAAGGGTATAGAGTGCGGTCACTGGCTTGGCTAATACCCGCTCAATATCTTCTAAATACCAACGGGACGCCACAGTAACCAAAGTGCCCGCAAACACCCTGCACTTTTGGGGTCACAAGCCAAGAATGTCCGATAAAGTTTGAAGGGGCCATCATGAAACACCACACCGTTAAGCACAGCTTTGGCCATATTGTTCTTGTGCGTTGCATCTGCCTAATTTTTAGCGTTTTCGCCTCGAGTATCGCCCTTGCAAACCCCTACAAAATTACGGTGCTGGCTACCAATATTTCAGATTACGGCGGCCTCGGCGAATGGAGCTTCTCAGCGTTGTTTGAAGCAGAAGAAGAATCGGTTCTGTTTGACACAGGCTTTAAGAGCGACACGGTATTGCACAATGTTCTTCATTTAGGCGTCGATCTTTCAAAGGTGGAGAAAGTCGTGTTAAGCCATTTTCACAGCGATCACACCGGTGGCCTATTGGTGCTGCGGGACTACTTTGTCGAGGCGAATCCCAAAGCACTGAGCACTGTCTATGTGGCCAAAGGCTTCTTCAAGCAACGTGTCACCGCCGAAGGTGTAGAGGTTGGCCCGGGGTCATTCACCTCCGCCATAACTTTTAAAAGCGAGGCGGAAAAGCGCGGTATTAATTTTATTGAAATAGGCAGTCCCACCGAAATAGCCCCCGCGCTGTGGCTGACGGGCCCTGTGCCCAGAAAAGTTGAAGCCTATAACGGTCCCAAAGGGCTTTTTATTGACGTCGACGGGCGCGGGACTCCAGATATCATTATGGATGACCAGTCACTAGGGTATCTAACACCCAAAGGGTGGCTAATGACCTCCGGCTGTGGTCATGCAGGTCTCATCAACACAGGGGAAGTTCTTCAGGAGATCAAAGACGCACCGGTCGTTTCGATCGTGGGGGGCTTCCATCTATGGCGCGCCAGTAATCAGGTGCTGAGCCAAACCGCAGATTGGCTAGAGAGTGCTGGGCTCGAACTCATGATGGGGGGACACTGCACGGGCATCGCTGCTGCCGAGACCATTGCCTCACAGCTTGGCCTACCCCGATCTCATATTTCTCATGCGGCGATAGGCTCGGTCATTACTCCAGACCTAAAAATCATTCGCAGTTCTGTGGAGTGAACTGGGCTGGGCTGGGCTGGGCTGGGCTGGGCTGGGAACTACAATAACAAGCCCCCCATTGCACCAACGTCTAAGAGCCTAACGAACTCTGCCGATCCTTAAGTGGCTCGTCTGGGGTTGGGCGGTCTGCGAGCAAGTTGAGGGATTTATTTCCAAGGGCCCTTATTATCCCTCTATCGACCCACATACTAGAGCTGAGCCGTATTAGCCGGATCCACTAACAACCGAACTTCTGAAGTGCAATCGTCAAGGTGATGCCTAGACTTCAGCCATAAAAAAACCCGGCCAGAGCCGGGTTCTCTCTACAAGCGCTGAAATCAGATTTCTTTCAGTGACAGTACCAGTGCCTCGGTGAAGACCATCACCACCGAGTCTCCTAGACGCACATCGGCAAGCTTGTCCAATTCGACCCCGCCAACAGTGTGCATGTGGCCACGTGAGTCTTTAATGGTGACATTACCGCGGCTGTCCATTGCCTCAATGGTACAGACCGCGCGAATCATGCGTGCAGCACCCGCCGCCGTCACAGGCGCATCGTCAGTTGTATTGCCCATGTCTGCCATGACAACCCAGGGGTTAGCCTGCTCTTCAGCTGTAGGCATTCGTACCTCAGCTTCAATAGACATGACGTAATCCGCCACGATGGTATCGCCAACGGCAATCTTATCTAGGTTTACACCGTCTTCACGGGCCGCCAGAGTAAGAAAATTACCTGCGGGGCCCACGACAACAACTTCTCGCGTGTCCATATTAACGGCGACAACCTCGCCCTCGATTTCGGCCACCATGGCGCGACCACCCGAGGCCCAAACCGTTCCAGCCTCGTTACCATGTACAACCGTCTCGCCAGCTTCATGATGACCAGAGAACGCAGTGAGTGGCAGCAGCGCCAACGATGCGATGAGTGAAACAGGGAACAATCGTGCAAATTTCATGATTCAAATCCTCTTAGTGAATTTCTAATTTTATCAGCGCGAGCTGCGCTGCTGTTCAAAGAAAGCGAGACACTACCCTAACTCCATAGGTTCTAAAAGCTTTGCTCAGCGATTTGTCACTTATTACTAACGCTCAAAAGCCCGCTGCGCCCAGCACTTTTGCCAACTCCACGGCTGCGCCAGAGAAAATAGGCGCCGTTATTCTTGCGCAAACCCGCGGCCTATTGGTCAACGCTCCGAGCTGTAGCAAGCACAAGCACCAATACGGAACACTGTAAGAAGCCTACTCGCTAAATGCCTGTTATCTGCCTGAGTTTTGTTTGAAATTCTTCGCACTAAATCGCAGGGTAATTGAGTTAATCTATTGCCCTTAAGGCAATAATAATGCCGTCATTTAAGGCACTACAATGGACCAATTAAGAGCCTTGCGTTACTTCAGCAAAGTGGTCGAAACCGGCAGTTTTACAAAAGCAGCTGCTACTTTTTCGGTTCCGGCCTCTTCGCTATCGCGACGTATCGCAGATCTTGAAAGGAGCCTTGGGGCGAACCTCTTAAAACGCACCACCCGTGTTGTTCAAGTCACCGAAATTGGCCAGCTTTATTACACACAAGTACAAGACGTATTGGCCCATTTAGAACGCAGTGATGAATCGGTGAGGAGCTACCAAGCCCAGCCTAAAGGGTCCCTTCGGATCAGCACCATGGTGACCTTCGGCGAGAGAATCCTCATACCCCTTCTCGATGAGTTTAAAGCCCTTTATCCAGAGATCATTTTAGACCTGAGTTTCAGCGATGAGCTTTCTACGCTATCGCGCGATGAAGTGGATATTGCGATTCGGGGCGGCTATGCCCCCAATGAAAGAGTCCAAGCCGTGCGCCTTATGGACAACGAATTCATCCCAGTCGCCTCTCCAAGTTATCTTGCATCAAACGGAACACCCAAACATGCGACAGATTTGCGGGATCACCAAGGCCTTTTTTTTCGCACCCCAAACGGCCCTCACCCCTGGGTGTGTGAGGAAAAAGGCCAGTGGCTAGACGTATCAGGAAAGGCCCTAACCATCTCGAACAACAGCACCTGGCTGCGCAGGGAAGCTGTTGCGGGGCGAGGTATCTGCATGACGCCGCGATGGTCGGTACAAGAAGATCTAGATAACGGCAAAGTGCAGGAGCTCACGATTAAGCCCAAAGTACGGGTCACCCAAAATAAAAATTTGGCCATCTACCTGCTGTACCAGAAGCAGCAGTACGCCGTGCCCAAAGTAAAGGTTGCCGTGGACTTTCTGGTCAGCCGTATTCAATCGCCCTGAGACTCAGCGCTTACCACATAGTGACTGATGCTTTTATTGGCAATGAGTATCGCCGGATTAAGGACGATGCTCACTGCGTATTGTACTTTTACTCGGGAACTTTACCTACTCAACGTTTGGCACAATCAATACCTTGCCATTTCTGCCATCTTGCGCAGCCCGAGTGACTGCCGCTTTGATATCACCGACCGCAAAACGTGAGTCAACGTCAGCCTTGAGAACACCCGTGGCAATTAAGGGAATAATTTTTCCAAAGGCTGCCTGCTTGTCTTCCATGGAAGCGGTCTCGTACCACTTTTGCAGCCAAAAACCTCGATTGCGGATATCTTTAAAAATAGTCATACCCGTATTGAGACTTGCAGGCTTTCCTGAAAGCATGCCGTAGGCCACGATAGTGCCACTGTAACCGAGGCTGTTGGTCAATCGGGTGTAGGTATCTCCCCCCACAGCATCAAGTGCCAAAACGACCGGCTCGCCACCCGTGGCACTGGCGATCTGATCGGCGAGATCTGGCCCGTCAATTAACACCACATCTGCGCCCTTAGCCATAAGCGCCTCTGCGAGCCCCTCACGACGCACCACATTGATCGTTTTGATACCGCGTTGCTTCGCGAGTTGAATCACGTAACCGCCGACAGCTGAGTTTGCAGCACTTTGAACAATCCATTGGCCCTCGTTGAGATCAACGAAGGAAGTCAGCATTAATAGTGCGGTAATCGGATTTACCGCCGACATGCCCAGCTGTTCTACAACCGATGAGGGAAGGTCACCCATATTCGGTAGCGGCAGAAAGCCGGCTTCAGGAGCAACAACCTCGTCTCTCCAGGTGCCGCCACCGACGATTAATACAAGCTGCCCCACCTTCAAATAACCCGCCTCGGGAGTGACTTCGATAACGCGGCCCACCCCCTCACTACCGGGCTTAGCCGGTAATACGGCATCGACACCGTATTGACCTGCTATCTGAAGCAGGTTTGACGGGTTAATTGGCGCTGCTAGAACGCTGACTCTGACATCACCGGGTTGCAGAGCTTGAGGGGCCTCCTCTTTGACATAGATTACGTCAGCGGGATTTCCGATTTGATTAAACTCGGTGTACTTCAGCATTTTTGGTGCCGCGTTCGCATGATCGCCATGCCCATCTGCATAAGATGGGTTTGCGACACTTAAGCCCATCGCCAAAGTTATAATTATTGAAAAATACTTCATAGTTGCAGTCCGTTTTATGTATTTAAATTTTTGGGTTCATGACCGGTCAATGGTGCCGTGAATCTCTTCTTTTACACTGGGTCGTCAACTCGCTGGGCCTCTTCCTGCTCAAACCACCGTCCCAGGTAAATGCCCACAAGGGACCAAAGTGCCGCGATCCCGGTCCCAACCGCCGCAACGGCAGCTAAGCCCAAGCCCAACCCCTGGGTGAGACCCGTAAATAACCAAGCCATCAGCATATCGCCGCCGCGATAGGCAACGATGTCGATAACGGGTTTTGCTTTAAAGCGGGCTTCTCTGTCGACCCTTGTAAACAGCACTTCACGGGCCGGTTTAGTGACCCCATAGTTGCCGGCGCGCCGAATGACCTGTAAGGCCACTACCGCACCGAGAAAAGGGGAAACCGCCACAATGACAAGGCCTGCACAAATCAGTACCGGGATGAATGCAATGGCTACGGGCATTCCAAATTTCCCGATGATTCGACCCGTTGCAAACAGACCCATGGCAATGGAGAGCACATTAACGGCCAAGTCCATTTGGGCCCATACCGCCGTGCGCTCAGCGCGGCTCAGCTCACTTAGCAAATTCTTTAACTCGAAGTACACGAAAGAACTAATGCCCGTGTACAAAAAAATGAAGAGCCCAATCGCCATCAAGTACGGATTAGAAAAAAACAGCTTGAAGCCTGCCAGTGGATTGCCCCCAATTTTGACCTCAGGTGTTGCTACCGCTAGGCCTTCGTTTTGCAAGTCTGATGATTTGAGGGACTGTAAATAGAAAATAATTGGAATGGGCACAAGCAGCATGGCACTGGCCAATAACAGTAAATTATCTGTGCCAAGGGACGCCGAAAAAAACGAGGGTATTGATGGCCCAATTAGGCCGCCCACACTTGCCCCCGCGGCGATAATGCCAAATAGCCTGCCGGCCTGCTCTTTGCTGAACAGGTCTGACATAAAGCTCCAAAACACCGAAATGTGGAAAAGGCTAAAGACACTGACCCACACATAAAACGACTTATCGACCAGAGTTCGATCGTCCATAGTGGCGGCTAAAACGAAAAATGATAAGAACGTCAGCGCAAAGATGCCGTAGATAGCCGGCACCAGAAGCCGCAGCCGAAAATGCGAAACAAGCGCGCCATACAGTGCGACCACCGCAGTGCTGATAAAAAAATTGAGGGTCCACAACCAGCTCACCTCGGCGTCTGTCCAGTCGCTGGCCATGGCGTCTCGCACGGGCCGTAAAATGTAGTAGGCAGACATAAGAACAACCACAAATAAAAACGAGCCCGCTAAAGCCCTGACTTCATTCGCCTCTACGTTTGAGACGATTCGGAGCAGCTTGTAAACAGGGTTGTTACGGCTCACGTTCATTTTTTCGGTTGGGTTCAAATGCTTGTTGCTCCGTGGTGACACTGAACTGCCGATTAATAACAGCCGCGAAAAGTTTTCAAAAAAGCAGGCACGCCGGAAGCAGGTGGCGGGATTACATCGCATTTATTGTTCCGCATACAGGGGGAACAAAGCATTACTTTATTGTCTTTATGACAATAGTTAAACGTGCTCTCACCAGCTGCCGCAGGATTTACCACGCAATTTGGCAGGTACAGTAACGACACACCCCTTAAAAAATGGGGGACATAGCCGAACAGTCACTCCCAGGCTAGCACCGCGGTCTGCCATAGAGAGACGAACTCGTACAACCGCGACGTGGTCACCCCACACCGCGTATAGACCTGACCGCAGCCTATGACTCAGTGTGGCGAGAATTTACAAATGATGCCTTCTGATGGATCCATAATTCCAGCGCAGACGTCGGTATACAACGCTCCCAAAGCTTCAACACTATCGACCTCGTTGAGTTGAAGCCAGGTCACAGCCTTAGCCGATGCGCGCTCGAGAAAACCCTGCAGTCGTCGATTAAACTCGCCGGGTCCTAGGGCTTTTGTACGCTCTATAATATAGCTGGGAGCGAAGAACATTTCGTGCCGCTCTTGCGGCGCGCCGCTGCTACCCGCGGCTTTATCCCAATGCGTTAAGCCCACGCTGATGTAGTAGTTCAACGAATCGCCAAAGTGGCTGCGCAATTGTTGTGCGGTCGCGCCATTACCCGCCATGTCGACAACAACGGTGGCTACCTGAGACAGCGAATCGACGGCGTCGTAGGCGACAACTTGGTCGTAAATCCCCAGGCTTTCAACGAAAGCGACATTTTGAAGAGACGTTAGTCCCACGACCTTTGGAGATTTATCGTCTTCAAAAAGTGCCTCCGCCAATCCAATACTGGTTTTGCTAGATGCACTAACAATCGTTACCTGCTTGGCGTCGTAATAGTGATTCACGGCGAGCTGGTCAGCAATGGCGTATCCCGTCATGTACAACGGCCCTAACAGTGCCTGAAACCGACCCGCCAATCCCTCGCCCTGACCTTTGGCGACGCGTTGGTATTGGTTGTACAACGGAGGAAGCGACTGTCGATGTTCGGTACCGTCGATGAGCATGCCACCGCTGACATTTATTGGCGCTATTACCAATTCACCCGAGGGCTGAAAATAACCATAAAGGCGCTCGCCCACCAAAACCTCATCGCAGCGGGACTCTATAACGTCAGCAAACCCCCAAACGGGAATCACCCCGTAACCATCATCGGGGGCAACTGGGAAAAAATTCCAATAGCCCAAGAAGTCGCCCGCGACGGCGTAGGTTAGGTTGTTGGCGGTAAACGCAAAAAAGTCGATAGCGAGTCGGACTTCGCCGTTGGCCAGCACTGGCTTTGCTTGTGGAGCACTGCGCCACTCGCTAAATGCCTGTCTGTTCACTTCAAATCGTTGCATATTTAGAGACTCACCCCAGCTTGTGTAATTCATAGAGCATTTTATTGACCCCTCACTGTAATATCCGTGCGGTCGTGTGATTCAGAAAGGCTAGGGGCAGTTTACATCACCGTTCTCTCGACCGCTCCGCGTATGCGTTGGCAACGCCGCTCAATGTTGCCTGCCACTCATCGATTATGCAGCGGAAACTGCGCCGTTTAATTCGGTTCCACAAAGACGCCGTTTCATTCCAGCGACAGCCGCTGACCGCGAAATCTATTAAATATCAGTGGCTTGTGGGAAAAATCCGTGACACGGTAAATCCTTAATCAGCCGACGTTTACGCTGCACAGGCCCGGGACAGACGAAAAAAGTGGGCAGACTAGACACATCAGTTCGCTGCTCTTGTTAGATCCTAGTCTCTGAAATCGACCGAAGCCGCCACAAATTTACCCTACCGTATTGACCTAATTCTAGGGGTAGGATTAGTTCGACCCCTGAAACCCCAGGGGCTAAAAATGCGCAAGAACACACAAGAATATCTCTCAAAAAAAGTTGTAGGTTCTGTCCATCATCCTCATAATACGCGCGCCGTAGGTTCGCGTTCTATGGAACCCCGTCATAACCTCCGACTCGTTGCAGACCCCACACCTAGTGGTTGCTAATAGTGGTTGCAAAAAACGCTGCGGGAGAAGTGTGGCTTAAAGGGTACAGAGAATTCTTCAGTACAGCGTAATACCAAAGCGGTCGTGTATGAGCCCAAACGGGGCCTTAAATTAAGCTGCCAAATTCAATCCGGCAGGAAAAAAGACACCATTTAATATCAAGATGAGCAGGAACATTAATGAGCGATTCGCTATCACTGAATAAACTTGAAAAACTCGTTGCCATGGAAACCCAGCTTCGAGGGGAATACCAACAGCAACTCGACGACAAAGACCTATCGATTACTCAGCTATCCGACGGTAAAACCGCGCTGGAAGCTAGAATTACTGAGCTCGAAAAAACAGTCGCAACCCAGCTGGCCACCATTACCGAGCTTTCGGGTAAGTCAAAAGACGCCCAGGCGCTTGAGCAGCGCAATCGTGAGTTGCACAACCGCTCAGATCGAATGAAGGAAGAAGTTGCGACCATTAAAGGTCGCGTTAAGGAGCTTCAAAAAGACCTCGCGGCTGAACGTGCCGAGCTGGTTGAACTCAAAAAATATGATCCGCAGCGGCTGCGCAAAAATTTAGATGCCTCGAAAAAGAAGTTGGCTGAAAAGACCAAAACCGGTGACACGCTGCAGAAGTCACTGACTCAGGTTCGTGCGGAAAATACGCAACTCGAACAAAAGGTCAAAGATCTTGAGGCTCAACTGGCTGAGGCTAACCCAGAGCAAGAGAATCAACCCGAAGAAGGTGATCAGGCGGCCGCCTAATTCCAAGGCCGATGCGGGGTAATCCACAAACCCTGACTCCATAATGGTAATGCCAGCGATCTAAGCTGGCTCTTCGGCTGTCAGCTCGTGACACTAACCCGCCAAGGGACCGAATAATGAGTGACCTGCCCCCGTGTCCCGAATGCAATTCGAGCTATGCCTACAAAGATAACGACCGATTAGTCTGCCCTGAATGTGGCTTCGAGTGGCACCCAGATTTTACCCGTGCTGAAGGCCAAGACAGTGCATCGGTACATGACGCCAACGGAAATACATTGCACGACGGCGACACCGTGACAGTCATTAAAGATCTTAAAGTTAAAGGCTCGTCTTTAGTGGTCAAGGTGGGCACTAAGGTGAAAAATATACGGCTCGTCGATGGTGATCACGATATCGATTGCAAGATTGACGGCGTGGGTGCAATGAAGCTGAAATCCCAGTTCGTTAAGAAAGCCTGATCGGTCGTTTTCAACGTTAAATTTAAATGTCTGAACGCGTTGAAGATGCTCAGTCTTTCACAGGTTTCGCTTTGCGGGGCCTGGGGCGACGGGCGTCGGATATGGGTATTTTGATTTCTTACATCCGCAACCGCATGCGCCCGACTGCGCCTAATGCAGTTCAACGCCCGCTTAGTAGACGGTTGCAATGTGAGCTGTCACCTCTAAACTGATCTAATTCTGAATCTTGCACATCAGTCCTTGGAGCAATAACACATTAACCCACTTGATCTGAATGTTTGGCGACGAAACCAGCGCTTACTGGGCATCATTGCCATACTCATTGGGCTAGGCGCCTGGGGCATGGAGTTTGCGGGCACGGTATATATTTGCCCCTATTGTAGAGTGCAGCGCACCGTCATTTTACTGCTCGGCTTAATTATGGTGTCACCCATTGCCCGTCACTGGGTTTTGCAATATGTGGCTTCTGTCATGGGTTTTTTAGGCGCGGTCGTTGCGGTTAATCAGAACTTTATGGGGTGGGTGAAAATATCCAAAGGGGAGTTTGCGTTTAATGAGCTGCTTTATATTGACCCCTTTCTACTCTCCAGCGGGTCGTTGTTCATTATTATTGGGCAGCTGTGGTTGATACTTCTCAAAGAGGATGCACCGCAGCATTAATCGTCGTGAGAAGCTTGCCTCAATGCCGGTGATCCCTAAAATATATCTCCGGCCAACAGGCAGTGCAGGCACCCTCCTGGTAACGACGATTAACTTGCACTACTCGCCGTCTTAGTCGCTGGTTAGCGAGCGAAAAACATCGGAATCTGAAGGCCTTTTCTGAACATCAGCGGCAAACTTAGCTGGACCTAAAGCCTTCTCTGACATGCCCTTATAGTCATCACCTTCCCATGAATGCTCGTAAAAAATGACCGGTAATTGCCTGGGCTTTGCATAGTCCACAAACCAAGCTAGTACCTCTGGTTCAACGACAGCAACGCGCGGGTACAACCGCAATACTTTCCAGTCGTACCAGTCCCGATCATGAACGGGGATGGCGCCCGAAATATCTGGGCGCAGTTCGTCAGGAAATTCATCGCCCTCAGTAAGCCAAGCACACTTAAATGTTCTGCAAGGCTTTTCTGGTCGGGTCTCATAGATCCCGCAACCTGCCGCAGAGATGTGCTGGCAGGCATGCCCCGGGGAAAGCTTCATGCTCTTATCCCAAAGCCCTCCTTCACAACATGCCGTACAGCCGCCGCAACTGCGCTCGCCACTGTCAGTCGCTATGGGTGTGGTTTCGGGCGGACGACTCATATCAACCAACTTCGCAACCTTCCTTAAAATACATCATCGTCCCTACTTTCCTTTAGGTAATCAGCGCTATGTTATGTGACAGATTATAGGCACTAAACCTAGAAATAAAATCGTTTTCTAAAAACACCAACGCCCAGCCGTCTGCATATTACGCCTAAAAGGCTACTATTTTTTAATGGCTGCCCAGGCAACACCCCAGCCCTATCGCTTGCGTGAAGCTATTCTATTTCGAACACTTTCAGGGCAAGCGTTTTTATGGCTATGCTAGGCACCCGGCTCATTAACTATTTATGACTCGGCGCTTTTCACGCTGAGGCTGACTCGGCTACACTGGGGTCGAGAGGGCAATAGTTCCGAAGAATCAGTGCCTGAATTGGTTCTAAGGCATCGCCACAACCCGCTTAACAACTTACCTTGTGTAGGGCATCAGGGGGTCGTGTTGCTGCCAGTTTTACAGACCAGCGAAATCTACCAAATTCGATGGCATGTAAATCTCAAAACGTTTTAACAACAGGCGTCGTATAAAGTATTAGTCACCCCTTATTTGCTCCCTAGAAATGGAATTCAAAAGCATGTCATCGAGTCACCCCACAGCCGCCACCCCCAAACCGCTTTATCGGCGTTTTTCAGACATTTTTGAGGCGGGTTTCAGCGTCGATTGGGGCATTGGTTCTTTTCTGGTTATTAGTCACGTGCTCGTTTTACTGCTAACCCCCATTGCTTATATCTTTGCCCCGGCAGGCCTTTGGCAAGTGATGCTGGCCTGGACACTCATCCATGCCTTCATTGGCGCACTATCAACAACCGTATATTCCCACCGGCTTATTGCCCATGGCGCGGCAAAAGACGTTCGATTACCTACGCACATCATCTTCTTGGCATTGCAGCTTTTTGCGGTGCAGGGCAGCGTGCGCCGATGGTCGGCGCAGCACGTCATTCACCATTCAGTCGATAAAACCGGCCAACACCACCTCGACCCCTACTCTGCCACTTGGTTTAGCACCAGTTGGCGCAATTTTTTGTGGTCACACATGCTCACCTATTTATTTAACCACCCTTTTTCCCGCGAGTTTGATGCGGCCCTTAAAGCCAAGGCACATCCCGCCATTGTTTGGCAGGACAAGCACTACCTTCCACTCATCATTGTGGCCAACTTTGTATTGCCCATTGGACTGGGCATCGTATTGGCCGGCTGGCTGGGAGGTTTCTGCATGTTATTGGCGGGCAGCGCAGGTTTCGTGCTCGCACAACACAATACGTGGACCGTGAACAGCGTGACGCATATGTGGGGCTTCAAAAAAGGCCTTATGAGCTCTGCCCAAAACAACTACGTCTGGTTGGGCCCTCTGGGAGAGGGCAATCACCATGCCGATCATCACGACTACCCCAGGGATTTTCGCAACGGGTTTGGCTGGAGTGGCTGGGTGCTTGATCCAACCCGCTACGCCATTCTAGCGCTAAGAGGGCTAGGGCTGGTGCAAGGACTCAACCGCGCGAGCCGCTGGCAAGAGGCGCAAATTATTGCCCGTCGTAAAGTTCGCGATACCAAAGCAAAATCGCGCTCCGTGATCTGGCAACAATGGGAGGACAAACTGGCGACATTGGGCGATGAGTGGCTTGCTGCCGCCAAGGCCTGGGACCAGTTCAAGTTGGAAAAGACCAGGCTCACGCATCAAATACGTCAGGCTGGAGCCGACAGCATGGCCGCTGCCCGCCAACGTATGGACGTTACCCAGGAAGAGCTGATGCACGATTTGCGAGCCAGGAGAGAAGACCTCCGTGCCGAGATGCAGCAGGCCCGCCAACGACTGAAAGCAAGACGCGAAGAGTTTTTCACCGCGCTTGGGGAGCTCAAACAGACCAATATGCCGGTTGCCTGAGTCGAGGGTGCATTGGCTGCGCTATAGAATGCGTCGGTAACGTCGCCTAACGATCACGCTGTTACTCATAGATGGCTCGTTGGGCCGTAAAAATTAGCGTCGATTCAGATCTAGAGCGTCCCCTGCGCCTTTGCCATGTCCAGCGCAAGGTCTTCAATCATATCTTCCTGGCCACCCACCGTTCGACGACGCCCCAGCTCCACCAAAATATCGCGAGTAGACAGATTGTATTTTTCGGCGCTGCGCTTGGCGAACAGTAGAAACGAGGAGTACACCCCGGCGTAGCCCAGTGTGAGGGCATCGCGGTCCACGCGCACCATGTGGTCCATCATGGGGACGATTAAATCCTCGGCAATATCCATGGCCTTGAACGTGTCTATGCCGGTTTCGATGCCCATACGATCACACACGGCAACAAATACCTCTAGGGGCGTGTTACCTGCACCGGCGCCCAGACCCGCCAGGGATCCATCAATACGATTCGCACCCGCTGCAACGGCGGCAACAGAGTTGGCAATACCCATGGCGAGATTGTGATGACCATGAAAACCTAACTCTGTTTCGGGCTTGAGTTCGGCCCGCGCCAGAGCTATGCGTGACGTCACATCGTCGGGCAGCATGTAACCGGCAGAATCGGTGATGTAGACGCAATTAGCACCGAAGTCTTCCATCATTTTTAACTGAATGACCAACTCTTCCGCTTCAATCATGTGGGCCATCATTAGGAAGCCCACGGTATCCAGATTATCGATAGTCCTTGCCATAGTCAGGTGCTGCTCGGAAACATCGGCCTCGGTACAATGCGTCGCAATCCGGATGGTTGAAATACCGCAGTCGACTGCCATCTTCAGGTGGTCCACCGTGCCGATACCCGGAAGCAGTAGCGCCGAAACCTTGGCATTTTTCATTTCTTTGCAGACCGCAGTGAGGTATTCCTCATCGCTGGCTGCTGGGAATCCATAGTTCACCGAAGAACCCCCAAGGCCGTCACCGTGGGTCACTTCAATCATGGGTATACCTGCTTCATCCATGGCTTTAGAGACTGTAACCATCTCATCTACCGTAATCTGATGACGCTTGGGGTGCATACCATCGCGCAGACACATGTCGTGGACAGTAATTTTCTTTCCTTGTAAGTCCATTAGCGGCTCTCTTTTGTCTTCAGACCGGGTCTACCCAGCCGTCTTTGATCGAATAACCTGCGCTCTAACAAGCACTGGGCAAAAATCTGCCCGCCAGCATTTCTTCAGCGTATATTTCTGCCGTGCGCAGCCCCGCCGCAGTCATAATATCGAGGTTGCCTGCGTACTTCGGCAGGAAGTCACCCAGGCCCTCAACCTCCATATAAATAGACACCCGCTTGCCATCGAATACGGGACCATTCTTCAAGGTGTAACCCGGCACATATTGCTGCACCTCTTGAATCATGTCGTGCACCGATTGGGTTATCGCTTCTTGGTCAGGGTCTTCTTGTGTCAGGCAGTGCACTGTATCGCGCATAATCAGCGGGGGCTCTGCGGGATTGATAACAATGATAGCTTTCCCGGAATGGGCGCCACCGCAGACTTCAATACCCCTGGCCGTAGTGCGAGTAAATTCGTCAATATTTTTGCGGGTTCCAGGCCCAGCAGATTTCGAGCTGACCGTGGCAACAATTTCACCATAAACAACTTCTTGTACGCGGCTCACTGCCGCTACCAGCGGGATAGTTGCCTGACCACCGCAAGTCACCATGTTCACGTTCATCGCCTTCTGGGTGACAGCGTCCAACAGGTTTACGGGAGGGACACAAAATGGCCCGATAGCCGCTGGCGTCAGGTCAATCATAACCGCCCCCTGCTCATTGACCTTCCGGCTGTTCTCAGCATGCACGTACGCCGACGTTGCATCGAAACAGATTTGTACGCCGTCTTCTTGCATGGTGGGCAGCATGCCCTCGACACCCTCGGCCGTTGTTTTCAGGCCCAGCTGTGCGGCGCGGGCTAAGCCCGGCGACTCAGCATCGACACCCACCATCCAAACCGGCTCAATCACTTCGCTGCGCTGGGCCTTCATCAGTAAATCAGTACCAATATTGCCGGGACCAATAATCGCCGCTTTTATCTTATTGCTCATGCCTCAATCCTCGTCATCGGTTGTGGATGACCTTAACTACCAGGGCGGTTTGTATGCCCCACCGCACTAGACGAACCGACAGCTGCAACCGCCAATTCCTTCAATCTCCAACGACATTTCATCACCGGCTACCACCGGAATCAGGGGCGCCAAAGAGCCCGATAAAATCACTTCGCCTGCTTTAAACGGTATTCCATACTCACCTAGGGTATTGGCCAGCCAGGCCACGGCGGTTAATGGATTGCCCTGTACCGCGCTTCCTAAGCCTTCCGATTCAAATTTACCGTTTTTGTAAATCTTCATGTGCAAACTCGGCAAGTCGCAATCCCTAGGGTCGACTTCATTGTCACTCAACACATAAACGCCGCAGGAGGCGTTATCTGCCACGGTATCCTGAATTTTAATTTTCCAATCAGCAATGCGGGAATCAACAATTTCAAAACAGGGGATAATGGTCTCTGTGGCATCCAAGACGTCGGCCTCGGTGACACCAGGACCTACAAGGTCTTTTTTAAGACGAAAAGCAATCTCCCCCTCTGCCATGGGCGCAATCAGGTGACCCGCAATAGGAATTTCCGACCCATTGCGATACGCCATGGTATTCGTCAAAAAACCGAAGTCTGGCTGAAATACACCCAGCATCTCCTGTACCGGCTGACTGGTCACACCAATTTTCTTACCGACAATGGTCTCACCATCGTTGTCTAGCCTGCGCTGCAAAAACCGCAAACTAATATGATAAGCATCTTCAACTTGAATATCGGGCTCACGATCGGTCAGTGGAATAAGCGCATACTTTCCGCGTAGAGCTGCGTAAAGTTCGTCTCCAAGGGCGTTAATCTTTTCCTGATCCATCATTATTTTCCAAACCTCTTTGTTTCTCGGCGCCAGTCATTTTGCGTAGCTCATTTGTCAGTGCAAAAAGTCGTTAACTCTATGCGCCTGTAAAACAAGCTTTCGTTGGGCGACCTTCGATGACAGCCCTAAACTCTGTTCTCTAAGAGGACGAACATCAACCCGGGACAATCTGCCCGCCTATCTCTTCGACCCTGGGTATTTGAACCCATAGATTTGAGCAGGTCATACTCCCCGTGGGTTACGACAACGCGAAAACCAGCCACCCCAGGGCGTCGCGGTTGCCATGTTACGATAGCGGAAGATGTCAGTATCAAACCTATCAGCACAAAACTTTTTCGTCGCCAGACAATATCCGCCAACCTCCCCGACACGAGTACGCTATGGACAGAATAGAAAAGCTGAAGAACGACGTATACAGCTTTGAGGAGCTGGATACCCTTGAGAAGAATGCGACGAAGCTCCGGGATCAGGAAACCTTAAGTTTGATCACCCAAAGTCGTGCCTCCAAAAAGGCAAAAGGCGAGAAACCCAAAAGCACCGTTGACGACAAAGGCATACCGCTGACTAAGCGTGGTCGCCGGGACGCCAAAGCCGGACGCTAAGTTACTAGCAACGCCCCAGCCCGGGCGTTGGCACAGGCCCTAACCCTGCAGCAGATCGACATTGCTGCTGTTAATGGACTAACGGCCCTGCCTAAAACATCAACTCCGCTTGGAGCTAGGCCAGCTTCAGCAACATTTCTTTCTCATAGGGAGCGAGGTTGCTAACACCCCCTTGCTGAACTTTATTGGCCCAGTCGGGGTTGGCAATCAGCGCCCTACCCACCGCCGCCAAATCAAACTCACCCTTTTCCAAGGACTCCAGCAGCTTGTCGATACTGGCGATATCGCCACCACTGAAAAAGCCCTCGCCGGGTTCAGGAATAAAATCTTTGTCTAGACTAATACTGCCCACCGTTATGGTGGGGACCCCGGTCAGCTTTTTTGTCCAACCGGCGAGATTGAGATCACTACCCTCGAACTCTGACTCCCAGAAACGTCGTTGTGAACAATGAAAAAGATCGACACCGGCATCTACCAGTGGCGTCAGAAAAGACTCCAGCGCATCGGGGCTCTCTGCCAGCCTTGCCGTAAAGTCCTGCTGCTTCCACTGGGAGTAACGCAAAATGATGGGGAAATCAGCGCCCACCGCTTGCCGGCTCGCGCGAACGATCTCAGCCACAAACTGCCCACGTAGGGCCATATCTCCACCCCACTGATCCTCTCTAACATTCGTTCCGTCCCAAAAAAATTGGTCCAGCAAATAGCCGTGTGCACCGTGCAATTCTACCGCGTCGAAACCGATCGCCCTCGCTGCGGTCACCCCCCCGACAAAGGCATCAATGGCGTCTTGAATCTCTGAATCTGTCATCGTGTGCCGGTTTTTCTTGCCCGGTACGTTCATCCCTGAGGGTGTGTGCCCCAGGGCCTCCCCTTCACCAATCTTTAAATCCCCCGATCCGCGCATGCCACCGCAATGCCATAACTGAGGCGCAATCTTACCGCCCGCTTCGTGAACTGCGGCGACCACTCGGGCCCAGCCGTTGAGTGCCTCACCGTGAAAAAACGGGACGTTGAGATAACCCTCAGCAGCATTTACCTCGGGATGGGTGCCCTCAGTAATAATGAGTCCAACCCCACCCTCGGCACGCTTGCGGTAATAGTCGACAACATGATCTCCCGGCACGTTGTCCGGGCACATATTCCGGGTCATTGGCGCCATCACGACACGATTTTTCAGCGTGAGGTTTCGTGTTTCGAAGGGCTTGAAGAGAATATCAGTTGAAGTCAAAACGGTTCTCCGAAATGGTTAACGGGGGCAGAGTTGTTGGGTTTTCGGCGCGCCTTTGCAGCGAAACGAATGTAGCCCAACGGTCAGAGTTCTGAAAATAGCGCGCCAATGCTAAAAGCTTCAGCAGCAAAATGCTATCGCCAATAACACTGGCTTTGTGCGCCATGGGTTTGCAGCCTTAGTTTTCGACCATGGCTTGCGACCTTAAATGCAGCCACTGCGACGCCACCATCAAATGCAGCCCGCCGGGTGAGAAGTCTACAAACACCTAGACCCTGAACAAGGCGCTAAGACCCAGGCTAAAGCGTTTTGATGAGCGGCTTACCGTTAGCAAATCGCACGTAGGTCGCCGGTGCCTGCAGCTGTGCCTCGCGCTTTAGTGTCAAACGCTGTTCAACCATATCAATGATCCAGCGTGTGATCGTAGGCAAATCAAGCTTTTGCGTCTCTGAAAGGGTCAACCAATGCAGATCGAGTAGCTCACCAGAGGCTTTAACCATATCGTCGGGGTCGGTTTGAATAAATTCATCAAAGACCATAAAAAACCGTGTATCAAAGCGGCGAGTGCGATAAGTCGGGGTAATGGCCCGGGCAATAAAATCCATTTTATCCAGCGGAGGCTCAACACCATGATCAAAATAGCTCTGCCAAACCGGATTTATGGTTGTTAATTTTTGCGCGGTCTTGCGGCCAATGATAAGCCCAGTTTCTTCATAGGTTTCCCGGATCGCCGCCAGGGCCAGCCCTCGTAACTTATGATGCGATACGCTTTTGCGGGTTTCTTTTTGCAGTCGGTCAATCACCGGGGAGCTAAGCTCAGAGGGCACACTCAGTCGTTGATCAATGAGATCAAGGCGACCCCCAGGAAACACAAACTTATTGGGCATAAACGCATGACTGGCCGCACGCTTACCCATTAAGACCTTGGGTTCACTGCCCTGTCGCACAATAATTAGCGTGGCAGCTTCCCTAGGGCGCACTGCCTGGGCTTGTTGTTCGCGATACTCCGTAGCGCTTTTGGCCTTAACGCCCACTTTTTTTGTTGCCACCACCTACACCTTGTTTGTCTAACACACCGCAAGCCTAGGCCATGCAAACGTCCAAGGCGTTGCTCTTCGATGCGTTGTCATTTGATTGCATCTATCCAGTTTTAGAAAGTGCCCCGTCCGGAGGGCTGCTCTGCAACTTACTGCTATTACGTTCTTCAGGCCCCTTCAATGACAAAATCAAAATCCATCCGCTACCGAGAAACACTCGCCGCCCCATATTTATTTTGAGTTGCCCGCAGTCACCGCTTTTAGTCGCCTCTTTACACGTGCTAGCACGCCCGAGTTCGAAAGCCTCTAGCTAGCGCCCTCATAACTCCCCTGTCGCCAAGCTTCATAAACCACAATCGATACCGCATTGGCTAAATTCAGGCTTCTACTGTTCGGGAGCATAGGTAATCTAACAATGTGGTCATGCGGTAGCGTGTCCAAAATTTCCTCCGGCAGCCCCTTGGTTTCTGAGCCAAATAACAGTGCGTCGGAGGTCGAAAATTCAACGTTAGAATGTAGCGCCTGACCCGATGTTTCGATCGCTATGAGCCGACGATCTGAATTTTCTTCTCGATAATGCGCAAGCGACTCCCACTGCGTCACACTAGCAAACTCATGATAGTCCAAACCCGCCCGGCGCAGACGTTTGTCATCCATGACAAAACCTAAAGGTTTAATGACATGCAGTGCCGCTCCCGTATTTGCGCACAGCCGAATAATGCTGCCCGTATTGCCGGGGATCTCGGGCTCATGAAGCACAATGTGCAAACGGCCAAAACTCACTGGCAGCGCATCGATACAAAGATTTGAAAAAACGAATACGTCATAATCGGTGTTTAGGTGAAAAGGTACCCCACATGTTTTTTGTCATTGACTGCAAAGATAAGCCCAACCATCTCACGGTTCGGCTTGAAAACCGTGAAGCACATCTTAACTATCTCAAAGATTTTGAGCAGCAACTTATCATGGCAGGGCCTTTTCTGGATGCCGACGATCAAATGATCGGCTCCATGCTCATCATGGCATTTAATAACCGGGCAGAAGTCGAGGATTTTTGCGCTGCAGACCCCTATACCTTGGCGGGTTTATTTGACCAGGTCTTAATCCGACCTTGGCGTAAGGTATTGCCCGCCTGAATCGAACACTCTAAGGGGAAACAGCGGGGCCCGTAACTTGCCTTAAACCCAGGTCACAAGAATCTTCAGGCAAACATTAAGCCCATTAAATCGCGAGTAATCTGGCGGCGGACAATGCTAGTTTTGACGCGGCCATTAAGGCTTAGCTCTGTTTCGAGTCAGTCTCATATAGAGCAAAAAACTGCCGAGCATGCCCAAGCCAATGAGGACAACAGAAATAACAGCGCGATAGGGGCTGTCAGCGCTCCATACTCCCTCTTGCTGCAACCAATAGTGCGCATAGAGCGACAGCGTCCAAGGACTCAATGCCAACAAAAAACCAATAATTCGTCGTGTCATGATACGCGACCATCCAACGTCAATGACCAACCTTATACTGCCAGACAAGCACTGTTAACACTGGTGGCGCTCTGGCTCTGTTTTTTTTATCAAGTCCTCATCGCTTGCCAATGTGGCCAATAGCTCGTTATGTTTCGATACTAGGGAAGATAACGGCGCAGTTGGGGTTTCTAAAAGTGAACATGCAGCGTGTTATAAACAAGTCGCCCCTGATCAACGGCTGGCCACTGTTTTGGTGTCTCACACTGTTTGCTGCCGCCTTTATGGTCAGGGCCAGCGTGCTTAGTGACTTGAGCAGTCCTGAAGGTATTTCAGGCATGATTCAATATTCCGTGCGCTGGGCTGTGCCCCTTATTTTTCTGATTACCGCCACATCGGCCATGGCGCGCCTATTTCCCAACACCATGACGCGCTGGCTGATGCGCAATCGACGCTACGTTGGACTCAGCTTTGCCGCAGCCATGGCCTGGCAGGGAGCTTTCATTTTTTGGATTTCAGTGGGACACCCCGATCACTACTACACCCACATCTATTTTTTGCGCGACGAACTGGAGGGAAGTAGTGGCTATTTGTTTCTCACGGCCATGATCGTGACGTCATTTCCCTTCGGCCGGCGCCACCTTAGCCCCGCCCATTGGAGCGTACTCCATCGTGCCGGAGTTTATTTTCTGTGGGCCTACCCTTTTAGCGTTTACTGGTGGAACACCGCGTATTACGGCAGTGAACTTTGGCTGGACTATCTCTTTTATGGCTTGGGTTTCACCGCCTTCGCCCTGCGAATCGCGGCATGGGGCAAGGGCCGGTGGGTAGGGCAGCACGCCACAGGGGGCTATGGCGCAGGCGGCAAACTGCTCATTGCAGCCGGGCTCTTGCTAGGTGCCACGGGTTCTATCTGGCAAGAGCCAGTTTCAGCAGTCCTGCTGGCACCCGCCCCATCCCAAGCATTAGAGCTATGGCTGCCCTTTTGGCCTTTTCAGCCATTCCTGCCTTTGCTGTTTTTAGGCCTAGGCACATGGCTACTCACCCCAAACGTTGACCCAGCCCTCCCCAAAACCCAGGTTGTGACTTAGCGCATTGCCCTCTTCACTTAGTGACGTATAGGCGCAGTGGCGATAACAACGCTCAAAACCTAATCTACGAGCAGACCCTAGGATGTTTGCATGAGTTCAACTGACACGATCATCATTGGAGGCGGTCACAACGGCCTTATCTGCGCAACGCTGTTGGCTAAAGCGGGGCAAAAGGTTGTGCTTGTCGAGGCCGCTGACACGTTAGGGGGCTTGGCCAGAGACCGAGAATTTCACCCCGGCTTTAAGGCTTCCGTGGCTCAGACCCTCTACGCACTGCCCACATCGGTCATCAAGGCGCTAGATTTAGAGCAACAGGGTTTTATACCCAGCAAAGAGACGCTCACTACAACCGCACTATCACTTAATGAGCCTCCGATAACTTTAGCGGGTGCCCGTATTGTGGGCGCCTGCCAAACCGATGCCGCCGCCTTCGCCAATTACAAACAACAGCTCGCCACCTTTAGCAAAGCCCTCGCCCCCTTTTGGTCTAAAACCATGCCACGCATTGGCGCCACAGGCTTTCAAGATCTGCTCACCTTTGGACACCTCGGGTTAAACATGAGAACCCTAGGTAAAGCCGACATGCTGGAGTTCTTTAGAGTCGCCACTTTACCCATGCGAGACCTTGTCGATGAGCATTTCTCGGGGGAGTCACTGAAAGCCGCTCTGTGTTGGGATGGGATCTTGGGGTCGCAATTAGCGCCGCGATCCCCGAATCAGGGCGTTTTAACCCTCCTAAACCGTATGGCCGGCCAATGGGAAGGCGAGCACAGCGTGCCAGCCGGCGGCATGGCAACCTTTATAGGTGCTCTGATCAAGGCCGCCACCGCCGCCGGAGTCACAATAAGAACCGGAGCGCCGGTGAAGCAAATAACCATTTCCGGCAGCGAACAGGGCCAACGCTGCAGTGGCGTAGCACTGGAAAATGGCGAAGTGCTCACTAGCGAACGTGTGATTTCCAGTGCTGACCCGAAAACGACATTTCTGAATTTGGTAGGCCCCCGCCACTTGGAAATTGAATTTAGTAACCGAATTCGCAGACTGCGCAGTAAAGGTTATGTCGCCAAACTGCACCTGGCCTTATCGGGCTTACCGAAATTCTCTGGCCTCGATACCCCCTCAGGGCGACTGATACTGGCGCCCTCTATGGATACCATTGAGTTTGCCTGGGATGCCGCCAAGTACGGCGAAATTCCTGATCAGCCGGTGATGGATGTTTGTCTACCCACCTTAACAACACCCGGCGACGCGCCCGCAGGTCAGCACATTCTCTCAGCGAACGTTATGTATATACCCGGCGAGCTCAAAGAAGGTTGGACCGATGCGGCCCGCGACAACTTAACAGCACAGCTGATTACCCAGCTGGAAGACTATGCGCCGGGCATCAAAGCCCTCGTGTTAGGCAGCGAACTGTTAACTCCGGAAGATTTGCAGCAACAATTTCGAGTTTCGGGAGGGCATTGGCATCACATAGAACCCGCCATCGATCAGCTTCTCATGATGCGTCCCACCTATGAGGCGGCGCAGTATGCAACGCCCATAGAAGGCCTCTATTTGTGCGGCTCGGGAAGCCACCCTGCTGGGGATATCAGTGGTAATCCCGGACGGAATGCGGCTCGGGAGATCCTGTCATGAAGCACTATGACGCGATTATTATCGGTGCCGGCCACAACGGTCTTACCGCAGCGGCCTACTTGGCCAAAGCCGGTCTCGATGTTGTTGTCTTAGAGAAAAATGACTATATCGGTGGCGCCGCCGTTACCCGGGAAATGCATGAAGGTTGGTTTTACTCCAGCTGCTCTTACGTGTGTTCCATGATGCGCCAATCCATTCATCGGGATCTTGATTTAACCCGCCATGGGCTATTACTGGTGCCCTACCTGGGCACAGCAAATTTCAGCGATCGGGGTGATCGCGTACTGTTAGATTACGCCGACGAAGAGGCAGCCTATTTGGAGCTCCGGCGTCATTCACCCCACGACGCCGATGCTATGTCGCGCTTTCAGGCCGATCTTGGCCGTTACGCGCAACTTATTCGTAAAACGCTGCTACGCACGCCGCCCGATCCCAGCTCTTTTAAACCCCGGGATATCAAAGAACTACTGTGGCTAGGCAAGCAGTTTTGGGGCTTAGGTGAGCGCGAGCTGTACGAATACATTCGCTTCTTCACCATGAGTGCCGCTGACTTCCTCGAAGACTATTTTGAAAACGATCTGATCAAGGCTGCCATGGCGAGTCCCGGCATTATCGGGACTGCTTTGGGTGTCTATTCCCCGGGTTCTGCCTACATTTTGTTACACCACGTTATGGGTGATGTTGACGGTAATGTAGGCGCCTGGGGCCTCGCTAGAGGAGGCATGGGGGCTATTTCTCACGCCCTCGCAGGGGCATTGAAGGAGCATGGCGGCAAAATTCAGACCGAAGCGCCTGTGGCCAAAATCTTAGTCAAGGATGGCGCGACCGTCGGTGTGGCTCTGGACAATGGTGACGAAATATACGGCAAAATCGTCGTCTCCAATCTCGATGCCAAGCGCACGTTTACCAAGGTCATAGACAAAGACGACCTACCCCCAGGCATATTTGAGCGGGCCAGCAACTTCAAGATTCGAGGCTCGTCAGGGAAGGTCAACATTGCACTTTCGAGCATGCCCAAGTTCACAAACGTGCCAGACAACCGCTACGTGAATCGCGGCGGGCAGGGCTTTTCAGGTTCCCTAGAAACCATGGAACGGGCCTACGACTGCTGGAAACGTGGGCGCTGGTCCGATGACCCCTTTATTGAAGCCGTAATTCCCTCAGCCTGGGATCCCACGGTGGCGCCCCCGGGGTGCCATTGGATGTCGACCTTCATTCAATATTGTCCACCGACTCTGGCAGACGGTGACTGGACGCCGGAGAAGCGCGATGCCTTTGGGGCTACCGTGATCGATAAAATTGAGCGCTACTCACCGGGCTTTAAAGACTTAGTGGTTCATGCCGAAGTACGAACACCCCATGAAATTGAAAATGAAATCGGCCTTACCGAGGGCAATATCTTTCAGGGTGAACTCACGATCGATCAGCTGCTGTTTAACCGTCCGTTCCCCGGTTATGGGCAGTATCGAATGCCTTTAAAAAATATGTACATGTGTGGCTCATCGACTCACCCCGGGGGCGGCGTATCCTCGGCCTGTGGCGCCAATGCAGCCCGAGAAATATTGATCGATCTACGCAAACCCAATACGGTACCGGAGGACGACTTCTACGATGAGTAATCCGGATATTCTTCGAGAAAATACCGCAGACCCCTACGCTGGTGAGCGGCTCAAGCTGTCGCATTTCCACGAGCGGCAAGCAGCGCTGAATTTGCGCGATGCCTGGTCTTCGTGGAACGGGTTCAAGTTTGCAGACTACTACTACGACGTGGACTACGAGTATTTTTGCATCCGCAATACCTGTGGCACCTACGATATATGCCCCATGCAAAAATACCTCATAGAGGGGCCGGACGCCCTGGCCATGCTAGATCGCATGGTGACCCGTGATCTCAATAAATTGCGGATCAACCGGGTCACCTACGTCGCCTGGTGCAATGATTCCGGGCGAATGATCGACGATGGAACCATTTTCCGCCTCGATGAATCAAAGTTTCTGCTGACTTGTGGCAGCCCCTGTCTCGCCTGGTTGCGCAAAAGCGCCCTGGGGTTTGATCAGCTATCGGTGATCGAACACACCGAAGCGCTTGCCGCACTGTCCCTGCAAGGGCCTACCAGCTTTGCGGTGCTCAAGGCGATGGGTCTGGAAGCCGCAGGTTCGCTGAAACCCTTTGATATTGGCCATTACCCCTTTGCAGAGGGAGAAATTATGATCTCCCGCACGGGCTTCACCGGAGATTTAGGCTACGAGCTATGGGTTGAGCCCAATCTCGCCCTCACGCTCTGGGACCACCTGTACGAAGCCGGGGCCAACTATGGAATTCAACCCTATGGTGAAGCGGCCACCAATATGGCGCGCCTCGAAGCCGGTTTCATCATGCCCTATATGGAATTCAATGAAGCCCTCAAGACCGTCAACTTTGAGTATGACCAAACACCTCTAGAGCTAGACCTCGCTTGGCTAGTCGATTTTAAAAAGCCCCACTTTAACGGTCGAAGAGCTTTGCTAGAGCAACATAAAAGCGGCCCAAAAATGCTGCTCACCAAACTCAACATTGAAGGCAATAAGCCAGCAGAAGAAGCGCTTCTTTATAGCGACCGAGCCTGCAACAACGAAATTGGCTATGTCACCTCCGCGATGTGGTCGCCCTCGGTGAAGGCAAATATTGCGCTGGCGATGATCGATGTCGACGCCTTGTCCGGTGAAATTTGGACTGAGATCTATTACCAGAAAGAGCTTCGTCATCATCGAAAGGTGGCGCGCTGCACGGTACAGAAAAAAGCGTTTTGGGGGCCCGAGCGCGCCCGAACGACGCCACCTTCCCTAACTTGATCAAACCTAATAAGTCGGCAGCTACGCCGGCTGCTTTTCGGCCTCAATTTCCTCGCGCCATTGCGACAAATTCATGCCAATGGCCATAAACCCTAATATCCAAAGGGCCTCATCCCAGGCAAACAACCAGTGACCTCGGAACGCCCAATACCCAGCAATTAACCACAGAGTGCCATACAAAAAAACCTTCGCGTTTTCTGCGAAGCTCAGCAAACGGCTACGACTGATACCCCGGTCCTGTAACTGCAAGCGCACCTCAATAAGCGCCAGAATCAATAGCCAAAACAAGACTTCAACAATGTCTGCCCAAGCCAGCTCAAATTCAACCCTCATGCCGGCCGCATCAGTAATGACTTGGCCCTGGGAAAAAATATAAAACGTGGTTTCCGTCGAGAAGCTGTTGCAGTTACCAGCGTCCAGCACCTGATATTCCAAATTGCGCGCTGCAGATAAGCCCTGATCCACAAAACTGCACAGTGAAACCCCCACATGCTCGACACTGTTGAACAAATCATGAAGGTACTCTGTATAAGCAACGACCGCATGACCAATAACGAGGTAACACAAAAACCTAACGACCTTCATGCACCTCACCCAAAAACGCGTGAAAGCTGCATCTGAAAGTATGTAAGTCTCTAACTCAAGCAGAAAAAGTAATACGAACCAGCCCAACTCGTCGAGCGTGGTCGCGAAGGCAGAGGTCCAATCAAACCAGCGCCACCCCTCGTGATAAGTGTGGTTCACCTGGTTAATATCGAGAAGCATATAGTTCCCGAAGTTAATCAGCAGCAGCGAATAGACCGCAAGCTTAATCCACTGCGCGTACCCGATACCCATAAACTGACCGTTCATCGATTTCGACTTTGAGGTCATAACAACACGATTCCACCTGTGACCGACTTTTGGCCAAATTTTGGTCGCTGAGCACAGGTAAGACTACCGCTTTCCATGATTGCTCTTCGATCCAAAGTTTCCTGAACATGCTTTAGGCTAACCCCTCAGTTTGGTCAAGGCCACTGTGCCGATACGTTCGCAAAAAACTGAAAAGTCGCCGGTAACAAGATAACGCGGGGTACTCCAGCGCGCCGGGCAACGCTGGGGTTATCGCCCGACTGGATTTCATGGTGACCAAGGGTAAGATACCCCAACGTCAATAGACTCTGGAATTCCGTGAACAAGCACCGTCCGATATTGCCAAATGCTATAGCGCGACCTACTCATGGGGCAATGTCCTAGTGCGTAAAGGCTTCGCCGTCGCGTTTGTCGAGAGCTACGTGAATGCCTGGAACCGGCGGGACCCCAATGGCGTCGTAGAACACCTGCATGAAGATGGTCACTACATTGATGCTCCCACTCAGCAACAACTGACGCACACCACACTTGAGACCGAGCTCATTGAGTATTTTCAAGGGGAGGTTTATCACTACGAAGTACTTGGCGGTGTGCTGCATAACGGCGAGACCATCGCCTTTCAGTATCAAGCATCTCCTGCAGAACATCCCACGAAAGGCACGGTTTGGCGAGGCGCCGAATTTATCACCTTGCAAGGTACAACGGCGCAGGAAATCAGCGATTATTATCAGGCCTTAACACCTGATGCAGTGATTAAGTCCACCCACGCAGTGCGCCGCTATGCAAAATCAGGCCTGCATAGTGAGGCCATGACGGCGCTGCTGGTCAACTTGAAGCAGCTCATGGCTGAAGACAAACTGTACCTTGACCCCGACCTGTCACTGCCAAAACTTGCTGAGCAACTTGAGACATCTGTGAATCATCTGTCACAAGCTATCAATGCAGGCCTCGAGATGACATTTTTCGACTACGTCAATCAGTATCGTATTAACGACGCGATGGAAATTCTTCGTAACGGTAACCAGCGCTTTCCAGCTATTTTGGATGTCGCGCTGTCCGTGGGGTTTAATTCGACCTCCACGTTTTATACCGCCTTTAAGAAAATTAATGGCCACTCACCGGCGAAGTTTAGACGGTCCCACAACACGTTATAAAAGACGCCGGAAACTACAGGGCTCTCAGATACCATTGATAATCTAAATCTGGAATCTGACTGTTGTAGTCATCGCTCTCACCGCGCCGAATAGCGCTATAGACCCGCACAAACTTTTCACCTAAGTAGTCTTGCAGGATCTGGCTTTCGGAAAAAAATCGAATCGCGTCATCTAAGCGCGTCGGCAAGGTCGTTTGGTCTTCAGAGAGATCGGCTTCTCGGGGTACCGGCGCACCCGGATCGCCCTTTTGAGCCAACCCCCAGTGAATACCTGCCAAAACAGCGGCGAGCACCAAATAAGGATTAGCATCGGCCCCCGCTACCCGGTGCTCAATGCGACGGCTCTGCTCATGAGAGCGTGGCACACGCAGCGCCACATCGCGGTGATCATAGCCCCAGTTTTTTCCCGAAGGTGCCAATGCACCCGCTTGCACTCGACGGTAGGAGTTAGGGTTAGGCGCAAAGCACAGCATGGACGCGTCGAGGAGTGTGCCCAAGCCCGCCACCGCGTGGCGTAATCGCGGCATAAGTTGCGGCGGTTCCATAGACTCCTCAGCCGCAAAAATATTGTCACCTGCCGCGTCATAAATACTGGCGTGAATGTGCATGCCACTGCCAGGAATATCCGCAAAGGGCTTAGCCATAAACGTCGCGCCAAAACCGTGCTTTCTAGCAACGCCCTTAACAATTCGTCGCAATAACAACGCATGATGCGCTGCCAAAATGACATCGGTTTGGTGGTGGGTATTGATCTCCCACTGACCCGGTGAGAATTCGCTATGGATCGCTGTCAGGGGGACACCCTGAAGCTCACTGGCTATACGGACGTCATTTAGAAAGGCGTCGCAGTCGAAAAGATCATCTGGCATGCAGTACTGAATGCCTTCCTGAACCCATTGCGTGCCTGGAATATTGCCTTTTAGCGGCGCCGGGCGCTCGCCCTGCGACGGACCCACCAAATAAAATTCAAGCTCAGTCGCAACAGTTGGAGACAGCTCTGAGGCCGAAAACCTGTTAAGCACTGACACCAGCGGGCGCCGTGTATCTACCCAATCAAGTTCACCGCTCTCATCGGTATAAGCCACCATCACCTGAGCTACAGGCGACTCGTACCAGGGCACAACCGCGAGTGTTCCCGCGATGGGGCGTATAATTTGATCGGGATCACCGCCCAGCTCCGGGTAAGGTGTTGTCTCATAGAAATTGCCACGCACCCCCAACAGCGGTGCCGACTGGGGCGACAAAAAGGTACCGCTAAAGAGTCGCTTGAACTCGGATCGCTGTATACGCTTGCATCGTGGAATGCCCGAAAAATCGGGCATGATCAACTCTATTACCTCAATGCTGGGATTCAGCTGCATGAAGCGGTCGAGTTCAGCTTGATCCGCATATTCCATGATGTTCACCGCTCGTGGGTTGTTGTAAAAAAATAGAAAATCGTGCGCTGTTTGTCTACCTGCCGTATAGGGTACCAGTCAAAGGCTGCCTCCATTCGATACACTACGGGCTGTTTTCGAGGATCGATGCTAACGAGGTTCACCATGTTTGGCTTACGCGCACTGAAAGAAACCCAAGAACACACCCACTCGTTCTATGCTGCCTCGGCCAATTGCACCACAGATTACCCAGCGTTAATTGGTGATATCCGTGCCGATGTGGTTGTCGTTGGGGGCGGATTTTCTGGGGTCAACACGGCTCTTGAGCTCGCCGAGCGCGGTTTCGAGGTGGCGTTAGTGGAGGCCAACCGCATTGGCTGGGGCGCGAGTGGTCGCAATGGTGGCCAAGTCATTGGCGGTATTGGTCACACCCCAGAACGTTTTAAAAAATCGATTGGCAGCGAGGGAATTCGCGCCATTTATCAAATGGGTATCGAAGCACGGGATGTCATTCGTGAACGCGTGGAGCGTTATGACATTCAATGCGACCTTAAGTGGGGCTATTGTGATGTGGCACTGAAGCCGCGCCACATGAAACAGTTTGCCGAATGGCAGGCTTTCGAAAAAGAAATCGGCAACCCCCACCCCTACACGCTGCTTAATCGCGAGGAAATCAAAGCCTACGTCAACTCGGACCGCTATCTGGGGGGGCTGCACAACACGGCCAACGGCCATTTACACCCGCTCAATCTATGTATCGGGGAAGCCCAAGCGTTGAGCGCGCTAGGCGGCGCCATTTATGAACAGTCTAAGGTTGTGGCAATAGAGCCCGGGGCCCTGCCCGTAGTACGCACCGAAGCTGGCAGCATTACCGCTAAGACTGTTGTCTTGGCCGGCAATGCCTACATGGCTGGCCTGGTTCCCAAACTTAGCAAGCGGGTGCTTCCTTCAGCGAGCTCAGTCATCGCCACCGCCCCTTTATCGGCTGAGCTTGCGCAGCATATTTTACCGGGAGATGTAGCGGTCTGTGACCCAAGAACGGCGCTTGATTACTTTCGTCTCTCAGCAGATAGGCGGTTGCTGTTTGGCGGCCTTTCAAACTATACGGGTATGGAACCCAAGAATTTAAAAGACGTCATGTATAAAAAAATGACGCAGGTTTTCCCAGAACTGGAGAACACAAGTATTGATTACGCCTGGAGTGGCTGGATTGGTATTGGTATTAATCGCATGCCACAGCTGGGGCAGATTTCGGACAACATTCACTATATTCAGGCCTACTCAGGACATGGCGTTGCGCCTACGCACATGATGGCGAGGGTAACCGCCGAAAAGATCGCCGGCGAATCTAGCCGCTTTGAAGCAATGGCCAACATCCCCCACTTGGCATTCCCCGGAGGACGCTTACTGGGCCGCGCTATCCTCGCGGTAGGCATGACCTACTACAAGGCGCTGGACTTGCTGTGACAGAGGTTCATGGTGAAAACGGTGGCACCGTGCCCATAGATCTTGAATAACACCTTAAAGCCCCTGAACCCCTGCTAAGCATTGGACCTAGCGGGCCCCCAGACCTTACATTAGGCACTTCCGGTACTGGGACAGAAAGACCATGCACAGCACTCTTAACTGCAGCAATCCCGAAAAGCATGCTTTGGTCGTTGGACAGCATGGCTACACGTACTCGCAGGTTGATGTTCAGATACAACGGTTCGCCAGTGGCATTCTCGCCGGGGCATCCGACCTCAAGGAAGAAAGAATCGCCTTCCTGATTCCAGCGAGTCTGGAATACGTCACGACGATGCATGGCATATGGCGCGCTGGTGGTATCGCAATTCCTCTCAATACGGGGTCAGCAGAAGCCGAACTTGAACACTGCCTCACCAGTACCGGTGTGAAACGCCTGATTGCCGTGGAGCCTTTTCTTGAGCGCATCAAGCCGCTCTGTGACAGGCTGGAGATTATGGTCAGCTCGGTTTCTGAGTGTCTCAGTGACAACCTTCAACCCATGCCAATGCTGTCAGCTGAACGAAGAGCACTGATCGTCTTTACCAGCGGCACCACAAGCCTGCCTAAGGGGGTTGTGACTACCCATAAAAATATCGAAGCCCAGATCAGCACACTCATCGAAGCCTGGGCCTGGTCTGAAGATGACGTTATTCCCCTATTTCTGCCCTTGCACCATGTACACGGCATTATTAACGTCTTGAGCTGCGCCCTGTGGGCGGGCGCAACGGTTCATGTCATGCCAAAGCTCAACATAGAGAAACTGTGCGCAGAAGCCGTGCTCGGCACCTACAACCTATTTATGGCGGTTCCCACTATTTATGTGAAGCTTATTGACCACCTTGAGGGCCTGGACCCTACAGCGGCACAACCCATCAAGACCGCATTTGGCGCTATGCGACTCAACGTTTCGGGCTCGGCCGCCTGCCCGGTAGAAATTTTTGAAACCTGGCAGCGCCTGACCGGCCAAACGTTGTTAGAGCGCTATGGTATGACAGAGATCGGTATGGCCCTGTCAAACCCTTACAACGGCGAGCGACGAGCCGGCTATGTAGGCCAGCCATTTCCCGGGGTCACCGTGCAACTTTTTGATGAAGAAGATCAGCCCATAAGCAGTGCCGCGGAGTCTGGGGAAATTAGAATCAAAAGCGATACGGTTTTCCTTGAGTACTGGAACAATCCAAAAGCCACCGCCGAGAGCTTTAAAGATGGTTGGTTCTGCACCGGAGACGTTGCCGTTATTGAGGAAGGGTACTTCCGTATTATGGGACGGTCCTCTATCGATATTATTAAGTCAGGTGGCTACAAGCTCTCGGCATTAGAAATTGAGGGGAAGCTTCTCGCTCATCCGGCTATTGCCGAGGTCGCTGTTCTGGGCATCGAAGATCGCACCTGGGGTGAATCAGTTGCAGCGATCGCTGTACTTCGAGAGGGCCAGACGCTGGATATCGACACCTTGAAAACATGGTGCGAGGGCAAGCTCTCGTCCTATAAACTTCCCAAACAGCTCGTGATTACACCTGAGTTACCACGCAACGCAATGGGCAAGGTCGTTAAACCCAAACTCAAAGGACTTTTCTAAGCCATGGATCCACATAGCGAGCAAGCGAAGCCCTCGAGCAAGTGGCATATCGGGATACCCATATCCAAGATGCTCGCCTCGGCTCTCGCAGTAGGGAGAGTGATCTTACGGCAAAAATCGGGCCTCGATGACGAGGCTTTGATAGGCCCGGCCGCACTCCTGAAGGCTTGCGGTAATCTGGTTGAACACCAAGGTGAAGCCTCGGGGCTCGCCCTCGCGGAGCAAATTCTCTGCGCTTACGAAGCGTTAACATTTGCAGAAAAAGGCGAATTTTTCAGCGGCCTCGCTGAAAACTTTTTGATCGATTCAGCAAGTGTCGCGGCGGCTGCAAGCCACTATCAAAAAGAAACCAGCGCTGCTAGCGCCAATAGACTTCGCAAAGCCCTGGAGCCCCGGTGCAACCGGTTATTTCGACGCCTCAATCAAGTTCCCGACGCCACCGGTCGTTTGGTGAAGCTTAGAGGAGACCTTCTGCAACATGAGGGAATCCATCCACAGCTCAAGCAGGTCGATGAAGACCTAAAGCGCCTATTGCTCATTTGGTTCAACCTTGGCTTCTTGAGTTTGCGCCGCATTAGTTGGGACTCACCGGCAAGTACCCTGGAAAAACTTATCGAGTATGAAGCGGTTCATGAGATTAGGGGCTGGGGTGATCTTAGGAGCCGCCTTAAAGAAGATAGGCGCCTTTTTGCCTACTTCCACCCCGCAATGCCAGACGACCCGATTATTTTTGTGCAGGTGGCTTTGAGAGATGGGGGCAGTCATGCCATAGGCCCGCTGGTTCAAGAAGATCGACTACTAGAAGATACCGCCAAAAGTAATACGGCAACCTTCTATTCGATCAGTAATTGTCATAAAGGACTCCGGGGCATTTCTTTCGGTAACTTCCTGATCAAACAGGTCGCCTCAGAGCTGCGTAGTGAGTTCCCCCACCTCACGCGATTCGAAACCCTGTCGCCCATACCCGGCTTTAGGGGCTGGGTGTCTGCTTCCCTAAAAGAAAACGCAACCCATACCTTACCCGCCCCTATTTGGGACAGACTTCGTACTTACCTAGAAGATATAGAAGACGATTTTGACGCCAATCCATTGGCCCAAGACACATTGCTACCCCTGTGCGCCCATTACCTGACCCATGAAAAGAAAGGACAGCAACCCATCGATCCCGTGGCGAGGTTTCATTTGGGCAATGGCGCGCTGCTGGACAAAATTCATTGGCGGGGCGATGAATCAAAGCGCGGCAAGGAGCTCTCTTTCGGGGTCATGGTCAACTATGTCTATGAGCCGGAGGAAATTGAAAACCGACATGAAGCCTTCTTTTCAGAGGGGCGTATTGCGGCGAGCTCGGCGGTAAAAGATATGGCTGATAGCCTCATGGGACAATCGGGATAGACGCCAGCATGTATTCCAGTCGTCTGCCAGGGGCCACCCCGCTGCAAAAAATACGACAAGTGCCAAGGCCAACTCTTGTTAGCGGCGATCAATAAGCGCCGCCCCCGCGTCATTGGCCCATTGGTAACACAGTGGAACATAGCCCTGTGAGCCTCTTTACAGTTACCATAGCCATTAGCGTTTTAGTGTTTATTGCCGTCGGCAATTATGCCGGGCGCAAAGTCAAAAACCTCGACGACTACTTTGTTGCGGGACGACAGGCTCCCACCTTACTCATTGTTGGAACACTGGTGGCGAGCCTAATGAGTACCACCGTGTTCATGGGCGAAGCCGGCTTCACCTATGCCGGGCAGCTTGGGCCCTATCTGCTGCTGCCAGGCATCACGGTGACCGGCTATATTTACGGCGCACTTTTTTTTGGCACCTACCTTCGCCGCAGTGAAACCACCACGGTCGCCGCGTTCTTCGGTGAACGTTTTGCCGACCCGGGCGTACAGCGCATCGCCGGATTGACTGTGATCATTGGGTTAGGCGGCTATTTGCTGGTGGTTACCCAAGGCGCAGCACTGCTAATCGCCGAATTAACTGACATCAGTTATATCGCCGCCGTCGTGATTGCCTGGTTGAGCTATTCAATATTTACCCTGTATGCCGGGTCACGCGGTGTCATCCTTTCCGATACCCTGATGTTTTTACTGTTCACCGGCGCCACTCTTTTTTTTGCGGGATACCTGCTCGATGAATTCGGGGGTATTCAGCAAGCTATAGAAGATCTGACTCGACAAGAGGAGAAACCTGGGCTGACGAGTTGGCATGGCATTATTGGCGAGGGAACGAGTTGGCCTACTCCCATCGATTTTTTGATTTGGTTCGTGGTCATCGATTTGTCTTGGAGCCTGGTGTATGCCGTTAGCCCTTGGCAATCGAGTCGGCACCTCATGGCGAAAAGCGAGCACGTGGTGTTACGCGCCTCGATTTACACCTGCATCGTGGTGATTTTTCTTCAGATTCTGATTTATGGAATCGGCGGATTTATCAATCTGGCCAACCCCAACATAGACCCCGTAGAGACCGTCTTGATTTGGGCAGCGACCCACCTGGTACCCACTTTTTTGGGCGCATTACTGGTCGCCGGTATTGTTGCCGCGGCACTCTCCTCAGCGTCTACATTTCTGTCACTCGTGGGCTTTAGCGTCAGTCGCGACCTTATGCCCGATCGACAGCTAACGAGTTTAGGTGTCACCCGCATGGCAATGGGCGCGGTCAGTGTGGTCGTTTTGGTGTTCAGTATGTTGATACCACCCAACGTATTTTGGATAACGATTTTCATTGGTACGGTATTCGCCTCAAGCTGGGGCCCGGTTGGCCTACTCAGTATCTGGAATAAATCGATTACCGCCCGGGGGGCGCGCTGGGGTATGTTGTCGGGCCTTGCGGGAAATATCATTCCCGCAGGGCTGAACTACTTAGGCTTGATCAGTCTGCCCAGCTACTTTGAACCAGCATTGCTGGGCATTGTTGCCGCATTGGTGGGGGCCTGGGCTGGCTCTCGGGGACAGTCTCCGTCAGCGACAGAAGTGGCCTACCGCACCGAGCTACACAAAACCCCCGCCGCTGATCTGAGTGCCCAAAAAACTCGAATCACCCTAATCGCACCGATACTACTGGTCAGTTATGGATTGGCCATGCCCTGGCTTTTATTGCATTACTACGTCAGGCCCTATCAAACGGCGGCGGGGTTTTTACACGCCGGCGGCGCCTTAAATTGGGAGCGCTTAGAGCCTTGGTTTGCCTTGGGTCCTGCCGTCTTACATATTCCGCTGGGGATACTGGCGTGGCAGGTCATTCGCCATCGCTACACCCCAAAAAGCGCCGCTAGGTAATGACGTCAAATGCGGGGTTGGACAGCCTAGGCTTTTAGGGCCTTGTGCACTGCTCTTGTGAACTGCTCTTGTACACGGCTCTTGTACACGGCTCTTAAACCAAGGGTAATGCTGACAGCCGTGCTTTATTTAAGGTCGCGAAGAATGCGTTGCGCGGCATTGTGTCCTGGCGCGCCGGTGACACCGCCACCCGGGTGTGCTCCAGAGCCACACAGGTAAAGGCCGGGAACCGGTGTTGCGTACTGCGCCGCATCGGGGTGTGGGCGCATATTAAACAGTTGATCGGGTTCCAATCGACCGTGACAAATATCTCCACCCGTCATTCCCAGCACCCGCTCCAAATCCAGCGGCGTCATGCACTGGTAACCCACCAAAATGCGTCTTATGTCCGGTATAAACCTCTCAAGATAGTCCAAAATTTGCGCAACCACCGCCGGCTTACGGTCATCCCAAGACTGCCCTTCGCTGAGGGTATACGGCATATATTTGCACAACAAACTCATCACATGGTGCCCTGGCTTATCGGTGAGGTCAGCATCGAGGCTACTGGGAATGATCGCCTCAATAATTGGCGGATTAGCCGGTATGCCGCTGCGCGCACTGTGAAATGCCTCATTGAGATGTTGAGCGCTTTCAATCAGGGTAATGCTCGATCGATGGTGGGCACCCGGCTCACCGCCACCGGGCAATGCAGAAAAATGGGGGAGCTCAGACAACGCCAAGTTCATTCTTAAGGACGCAGACTCCTGACGGAAGGCACCGATATCTCTAGCGAAAGAAGCCGGCAAATGCTCAGCACCCAATAACGTTAGAAACGTTCGCTTTGGGTCGGTGTTGGCTGCCACCGCCCGGGCGCGTATCACCTCGCCATTTTCCAATGTCACCCCGCAGACCCGCCCGTCCTCAACGTTAATACGCGCCACTGAGGCGTCTGTTCTTATTTCCAGACCATGGGCCTGGCCCGACTGCGCCATGGCTTGCGTGATGCTCCCCATGCCTCCTTTCACAATACCCCAGGCACCCTTGCGCCCCCCAATTTCACCCACAGCATGATGCAACATGGCTAAACTCGCGCCGGGCTGACTCAGCGGTGCGTAGTTGGCGGGCATAATATGCGCAGCAATCATCGCCTTAACCTTGGGGCTTTCAAACCATCGATCAATAATGGTCTCCGGAGCCCCAATAAAAAATTGCATTAAGCGCCAGCGCGATTCAGCATCGAGACGGAATACATCGACACCCAGTTTGAGCATACTAATTAGGTCACCCACGCCCTGGTCACCCAATCGCGGCGGCTCTTTTAGCCACTGCTTGGCCAGTAACCCGCCAACCTGATCAACCACGTGTTCGAAGGCTAAATAGGCTTCGTAATCGGTAGAAGAAAACTTGGCAAACTGCGCGCGGTCATGGGCCTCATCTCCCGTTAACTGCAGATATTCGCCTTGAGAATCAAGATACAGTGCATTCTCAAGCAGTATGGGCTGATAGCCATAGCGCTCGAGCTCGAGATCGCTGACAACTTCAGGCCGAAGCAAACTCACCACATAAGAAAATACAGAATTTCGATAGCCGGGGTGAAACTCCTCGGTGACCGCAGCACCGCCGACAATGGAACGCCGCTCCAAAACACAGACGCGCTGACCCGCTCGTGCGAGATAGGCTGCGGTCGTTAACCCGTTATGCCCACCACCAATAACAACGGTGTCGTACGCCGCCATTGGCGCTAACTCCTAAGCCATTTTGGCAAAAGCTCTGACTCAACCGTCACCTGATCACCCGCACGGATAGAGCCGGGTACTTCTACAACCCCCACCAGCCCACGACAAAACTTTGCCGCCTCAGAAAACGATTGCGGCGTGGGGGGTTCCCCCGATGTGGTCACATTGTTTTCGGCAACGTGCAGGGCCATATCACCGCAGGGGGGGTTGTATTCCTCCACTATGAGTACAACGCCAGACTCAAAGGTGAGGGTTGTTCCTCGAGGCAACCGTGAAAAATCGGGAATACCTTGAATGCAAATATTCACCGCGATCGCGCCCGCGGTGAGGGGTTGCGCCAGCGACATTGCCTGTGAAATTTGCTCAACGTCTTCGTGGGCAATCGCCGACCACTGACGCTCATTGCGCCGCACGGTGCCGCCAACCTGTTTATCACCCGTCGCCCAGGCTTTGCGGGTTGCCCCGCGATGGCGATCACCCACAATACCGTCTATCGCCATCTCTAATGACTGATCGGCATCTTTATCTAAAGTTCCTGTCGCACCCACATGCACACTGACTACACGACCCTGCGTCATAGTTAAGCTCCCACTTTTAATCGACTTTGCCAATTCTCTATGGCTTTGACTACCGCCCTAGTTTGTCGCCCTCGCTGCTAAGGATCTGGAGTGCCGGGGTCCTTCTCCAAGGATAATTCGTGGTCTTCAATCACTTGATAAAGGGGAAAATCAACCCAAGTATCGTTGAGGTAATTCAGCTCGGGAACCTCTTCTTTAGGGTCAACAATCAGATTGTAGACCGACGGGTAAGCCATCTCCTTAATGCCATAGCCATCTTCATCCATTTCTCGCAGCAGAATTTTCCAGTTACGCCACTTGGCACCAAAGAGGGTGTTGCCAATATAAATCACCAAAGACTCCCGCGCAGACTGCTCTGTTTCTCCCCTAAAAAACTGAGACTGGTCGACACCGTCAATGACCCGATCTGAGGGCACGTTGACCCCAGCAAAGCCTGCCACGGTTGAGAACACGTCCATTTGATGCACGATTTCATTACTCACTCTTCCGGCTGGAATCTGATCTGGCCAACGCACAAGAAACGGCACTCGCAGTGACCCTTCATAAGGCGAAAACATGCCGCTACGCCAGGGCCCGGTGAAACCAAAGGAACGAGGCACACCCTCTCGACCGTTATCCGAGGTAAAGATAAATATCGTGTCATCTCGTATACCGAGGCCATCGACTGTGTCGAGCAATTCACCCACGTAGACATCGGTTTGTGCCAATACATCGGCAAAGCTTCCATTGCCCGTGCTGCCATAAAAGTCAGGGTGGGGATCTACCGGTTCGTGGGTTTGTGTGTAAGGCAGATAGGCGAAGAAGGGTTTCCCTGCACCCGACATACGCGTCATAAAATCGATCGCTTGGTCGGTAATCTCGCGATCGATAGTGGCTCTTTTGGCTCTATTGTAAACAGCACCCTCGACGGGCTTTTCGCCTTTTTTGGCCGACATCACATGCGTAAATTTGGCACTCGGGTGGCTGTTGGGTTGAAAGCTATTACTGTCGGGCCAAAATGCCCGATCTGATGAGCGCGGAAGGCCTATCCATTCATCAAACCCTTGATCGGTGGGAAAACGTCCTTCGGTATCACCGAGATGCCATTTACCAAAAATGCCTGTGGCATAGCCAGCATCCGACAGAAGCTCGGCGAGGGTTATTTCCCATTTAGTAATGCCATACCAAACCCCTCTTGGGGGTTGATCAGTGCGCTGACGGGTTCTTATGCCGTACCGCCCGGTCATAAGCGCCGAGCGGGAGGGCGTACACTCAGCCTCGACATTGAAATTGGTGAGCTGCAGGCCTTCTCTGGCTATGCTGTCGATTCGCGGCGTGGGGGCGCCTCGCATAGCACCACCGCCGTACACGCCAATTTCTCCGTAGCCAAAATTATCCATCAGTACGAGAACAACATTCGGTTGTTTTTCTGCCCAGGCACCCATAGCAAAGAAGATGCACAAACCTAAGAAACCCCCCTTGCAAAGCCGGTTACACATAGCATTTACTCCTTGTTATTCCTGAACATGTTCTCGCACTTTAAGCGATTAGCTCTCGCTCCGCTTTCACTCAAAGGCCTGCACTGTCAGTCGAGTATACCGTTATAAAGACCATTTTCGCTGAGGCCCCAACCGGGTTATAGCGAGGAGCAACCGGGTCAATCCCCCGCGCCGGAAAATCATGACAACAACGCCCTGTGGCGTGCATTCGAGCATTGGCCCATGGGGTGACGAGTTACGAAAAGCGCATGTTCATCATGGAAGCTTTAAAGGCGCTGCCTAATCGCGGCGGATTATTGCCCTAAGGAAATTGTCCCGAAACCTGTCATTCGCCCCTTCGCGACTGCACCCAACGTGATAACGGCGTCTGAGGCTGGCAACCATTAAATAAGGTCGCCGTTGTATGAGGTTTATCCTGCAGGCCTACCTCACTAGGTGCAGTTGCTTTTGTCGGCCCGATAAATACTGCACCTGTTCACCATCGTAAATGGCGCTTTGCTCCAGCTTCATCTGCACGGGCTCATTGTTCCATTCTGGAATATTCACCGTAACACGACCCTCAATGGCATAGCCGGTCATAGGATAGAGCAGCCAGTCTCCTCGACCCGGGGTTGGCCCTTGGTTGTCCCACATACCAATGGTGGGCCCGGGTGCATGGCCGAACACACCTAATGGGTGGGTATAAATGGCATGGGTAATGCCTTTATCCTGAAGCTGCTTTTGCGCCGCCGCCAAAATTTCATTGCCACTGCGCCCGGTTTTAAACTGTGAGGTTAAAACGTCTTGCCACTCATTACCTGCGGTCATTGCCTGCACGAGCCCTGCGGGGGGAGCTGTTTCTCCCAGCTTTAACACGTAGCCCATCTCCTGCGTATCGGTACACAGGCCGAGGTAACATAGTCCGACATCGGTGTGCAGCAGATCGCCACGTTTAATAATGGTTTGCGCATAGCCCGCGCCTAAGAATTCGGCGCTGCCGTAGTCTGCCCCCTGCCACTGCCGATTGACGTCGGGATGAAACCACGGCGCGAGGCCAGCCACTTCAAAACGCTCCCGAATAAACCAAGCCACTTCGCCAAGGGTGGTCACGCCTGGCGTAATAACCCGCTCGCTAAAAGCCTCTGCAATCGTACTGCGCGCAATAGCGACAGCCCGCTGCCAAACCTCGACCTCAGCAGAGGTTCGAGTCTCCAGCCAGCGCACAACGAGTTTTTCAGAAGAAACCAGTCGCTCTGATAATTCCTCTCCCAAAGCTTTCTCGAGCTTGAGGTAAAGCCCGTGACTCAAGCCATCGGCAACGGGCCAGGTGTCACTGACATTGACGGCAATCTTGTTAGGGTTTCGTGCTTTAACTAATTCGGCAAGGCGCCGCCACTGGGCATCGAGATCGCCACCTTGCCAAGCCGGCTCATACAATTCTCCCAACGGATAACGACTAATCGTGAGTCGCTCAACACCCTGCTCTTTCCCTCGATCGTGAAATAGCAGCATGGTCGTTCTTCGCGCCGTGAATCGCGGTTTCGGAACCAGAGACAAAAACGCGGGATCATCGTTGTACTCTCTAGCGACCACAATCCAAAGATCAATATTTTGCTCTCGCATCAGCTTCGGGAGTAGTTCGTCGAGTCGTTCAGCCAGCAAACTGTTTTCAATGGCGGGGCGTTGAGCAAAGGGAGCTGCAGCTGGCTGCCCATAAACATGCGGCAAGTAGGCAACCGTGATGAGAACAGCCATTAATACTCGAAACACGCCCAACACCCCCATTCCATAATATCCCGATTCAATGTCACTCATGCGGCGGTACAGGCTACGGCCACACCACACCCTAAATTAACCCTCGACGCGGTGTAATCAAAGCGCTTTTATGACGAGCGCGAGCATTCACACATGCGGCGATTCACCCAACGCAGTTTTTTACCCTGACTACTGGCAATCCGATGTGGGTCTGATAGCTTACATCACGACGAATTACGCCAAACCCAACTTCTATAACAATAAACAGGGTCAACGCTACGGCCATGCACCCGACGGCAACATACCTGTCAGTGCAAGACCCATATTCAACAGGAGATTTACAGTGACGTCTGAGCCCGTGAACCGAGTCGAAACCTCTGGATTTTATCGCGGTTACAACCGTGGCATAGCCGTCTCTGTGAAATTGATCATCGTACTTTTGGTCCTATGGACAGTGACCACACCCAATGCGGCCGATATGCTACTTGTTGTTCAGGCTGCCACCATTGAATATTTTGGGCGCTGGTATATTGGAGCGACTGCCCTGTTTATGATCCTGTGCCTTGTTCTAGCGCTATTGCCCACAACGGGGTCGCAGCGTTTGGGCATGCCAGATACCCAGCCGGAATTTAGCCGGTTCGCCTGGTTCTCTATGATGTTTGGTGCCGGTATTGGCGTGGGCATGCTCACCTATTCAACAGCAGAGCCGCTGTACCACTTTGGCAACAATCCCGACGTCATCATGGGTCACGCCGAGGCGTTAACGGCTGGCAATGTCGGCCCCGCCTATAAATGGACACTGTTGCATTATGGTTTAACACCCTGGGCCTGTTACGCCGTTGTGGGCCTATCCCTCGCGTATTTTTCGTACCGCCGAGGCATGCCGTTAACAATTCGCTCACCCTTCAGTGCAATGCTAGGAGGTCGCAGCAGCACAATTATTGGCGCCCTAGTGGATACCGCGGCAATTCTCGCGACCTTAATCGGCATTGCCGTCACCATTGGCTACGGTGTGACTCAGCTGGCCTTCGGCGCGCATCATATTACCCACTGGTCTTGGATCATTCAGGAAAATCAGCCAACGGCACTGGCTCTGGCGGTTGCCGTTGGCATTATTGTATTGGCTGCCATGGTGTCAGCACTGTCGGGGTTAGGCCGGGGTATTAAATGGCTGTCTAATCTCAATATGGTGCTCTCTTGGCTACTTCTACTGATATTTTTGGTGTTCGGTGCAACTTGGTTTGCCGGTGAGGTTTTCGTGCAGGGGATTTTAGACTACCTCGCAGCATTGCCCGCTATGTCATCCACGGTCTGGTCTGATACGTCGACCCAAGAAGGTCTGGCACTGGCCCAATGGCAGTCCAGCTGGACCATTTTTTATTGGGCGTGGTGGATCGCTTTCACCCCCTTTGTCGGGCTGTTTTTGGCCCGAGTTTCAAAAGGCCGAACGCTGCGCGAGTATGCCGTGGGGGCTATTATCCTACCGTCAATGATGTGCTTTGCCTGGCTTTGTATCATTGGCGGCACAGCACTGGACCTGGAGCTTTCAGGAATTGCTCAAGGCACTATCTTAGATGCCGATCTTTCGGCGCAGCTGTTTGCAACGGTCGATGTCCTGTTCCAGCCACCGTGGGTATTCCCCGTAGCCTGCCTGTGCGTGCTGTTGTTGCTGACCTACCTCATCACATCTGCAGATTCCGCTGTGTTGGTCGTTAATACCATCGTCTCCGGCGGCGTTGAGCAAGAACATGCCTCGCAACATATAGTACTTTGGAGCCTACTGTTGGGGCTTATCATCATTACTTTGTTGATGGCCGGCGGCCTCGAAGCGCTAAGATCTGTCATGATTATTGGTGCACTCCCGTTTTCCGGTGTCATGTTTTTTATGATGTTGTCGCTGCTGGCCGCCATGTGGCGAGACCGCCATGGCCTACCGTCTGACGTCACTGAATAGCACGCTTATTGCCTCAACGAACACATCGATGACGAACGCACTCATGGCCCAAAACCCTTCGCGCTGGCAAGGAACGCAACCCTAAAGTGATGTCGTCAAGATTCTAAATATGCCCACCGTTGTTCTTGCTCCTCTGGCGAGATTTTGGCGTGTTAATCGCTACACCTTTTTTGAAGCGGCGCTAATTGTGCTAGCCACTGTACATGTGAGGTATAGTTTTTCCTTGTAACGACAACGAGAGATGTCAGCGGCATCTGTCACTTGGTTTTATTGATTTTTGGACACCCCATTTTGAGTCATTACAACACTACGATTGATCATCTTGTCATTGCCGTTTCAGACCTCGCCAAAGCTAGCAAAGATTACGCACTGTTACTGGGACGCGATCCAAGTTGGCAGGGGCGCCATCCCGACTATGGCACTGCCAATACACTGTTTAAACTGGACAATACCTACATCGAATTATTAGCGGCACAAGGGGAGGGGATTGGTGCAGAAGCGGTTACAGCAATGCTCCACTCAAAACCCCATGCCCTTGGCGGCTTGGTGTTTGGTACCGAAAACAGCGACGAGTTTTTAACGCGTGCGAGGAACGCGGGGCTGGCCGCAATGGACCCTGCTCCCAGCCATGGCGTCGATGACTTAAGCGGTAATACGCGTCATTGGAGCAATCTATTTTGGGACCCTGCCGCTGCGCGCGGTATTTTTTCTTTCTGTATATGCCACGACGCAGAGTCTCACCTTCCCTCAGCACCCGTGAATGCTCAGGCCCCGATCAGCGCCGTAGATCATGTCGTCGTGCAAACTCGCGATGCCGACGCAGCAAAGCGATTTTATGGCGACCAGCTAGGTATTCGATTGGCGCTGGAACAGGAGGTACCGCAATGGGGAGGGACCCAGCTTTTCTTTCGCGCCAGCTCAATGAGTATCGAGGTCATTGCTTCAGAAAAAGCCGGGGCTAACGACAGTCTCTGGGGACTGGCGTTAAAGACGGCTGATATCGACGCCACACAACAACGGCTGCTAGAGGCTGGAATTCACGTCTCTGAAGTTCGAGATGGACGTAAAAAACAGACCCGTGTCTGTACTGTAAAGTCTCATGCTCTAGACGTGCCCACCTTGCTCATAGAGCATCCGCCCAAATAAAGGCGATACAACCCGAATCAAAGTTGCTCCATAAAACCCAATGTAGACAAAGAATCCGGGGTCGCATCAGCTGCAACGCAGCTATTCAACGCGGCAAGACACATCGGAGATAAAGAAGCGACCGGCCGGTAAGTCTTCCATGCCGTGAACAATATAGTGCCGGGCAATGCCTGCCTCAAGCTCGTACCTTTCTTTATCGTCGTTACAGCTTCGTTCTGTAATGCTGACTCGAGCAGACTTAATCGTACCGTGATCTACCGTGTGCGCGGGCATATGAACCATCCGCAGGGTATAGCGAAGCCCATAGGGCACAACACTGACGCCCGTGATCTCACTATATTTGTCAATTTTTGAGGGAAGCGTTGCCGTGAGCTCGGCAGCGAGCCCTTCTAAATAAGCACGATCTGTGGGCTTAAGTTCGACGGTAGGCTCACTGTCAGAACCGTCACAGCCCAGCACACCCACAAAGACCAACGCACATAACAACCAGGGCCCACGACAACGCCTTGGCACTAAACGAGAGCACCTCGAAGGCCAACCACATGTCATTGCCAAAATTGAGGCTGCCAACACCACAGCACCTTTACACCCATCAAACTTTTCAGGAATCACGCATAACAACCGGCTACTGTGGTGAAGTCTACCGGGACCTGTACAGACAGTGAAACGGGTCACTTTTTATTGGATCTATTTGAGGGTTTTACGTGTGCAGTGCTCTCAGCATTCCAAGTTGGCGCTGGATTGCCATCTATTTTTCAACATTCGTGTTCAAAAACGTCACCGGGCGGCGCTTTTGACAGTAGCGCACCCCGCACTGCGGCGCTAAGCTCACTCGTGTTTAGGGCCAAGGATAGCGGCCATGTCGATTAGCGTTTTTGATTTATTTAAAATTGGTATCGGACCCTCCAGCTCTCACACGGTTGGCCCCATGAATGCCGCACGGCTTTTTGTCAAAGCACTGGAAGATACCGGACAGATTGTCCAATGTGGCCGTGTTACCGCCGAGCTTTTTGGTTCATTGGGTGCTACAGGTGCGGGTCACGGGTCGCCCAAAGCTATTATCTTGGGGCTGTCCGGTGAATCTCCCGAGACAGTGAATATCGACAGTATTCCCGCCCTCGTAGAGCAGGCTCGAGCAGAGGGAAAACTCCTTTTACAGGGTCATCACGAGGTGGCTTTTAACTACCGTGATGACCTGATCATGCATCGCACCGAAACCCTGCCTTTTCACCCTAACGGTATGCGCTTCTCGGCCTTCAGCAAGACTGGTGAAATCTTGGAGAGCCGCGTTTATTTTTCCGTAGGTGGCGGCTTTATAGTGGATGAAACCGCAGACCGAACCGACATTATTGTCGATGATCCGACGCCCACGCCCTACCCCTTCACTACCGCAGATCAATTGCTCGCGCTGTGCAGCGAACACGGTCTCTCCATTCCAGCCCTAATGATGCGCAATGAGTGTGCTTGGCGTACCGAAACTGAAATTCGCAAGGAGCTGCTACATCTTTGGAAAGTCATGGATGCCTGTATCGCTCAGGGTTGCAACACGGAAGGCGTGATGCCAGGGGGCCTCAAAGTAAAACGCCGAGCAGCCCAACTGCACCGACAACTCAAACGACAAGGTGATTCCCTGGGCGATGAATCCCTCAACACTATGGACTGGGTGACTCTGTATGCACTGGCCGTCAATGAAGAAAATGCGGGGGGTGGTCGCATTGTTACGGCACCCACCAACGGTGCGGCAGGCATACTTCCCGCGGTACTAAAATATTACCTGACCCATTGTCAGGGTGCCCGTGAAGAAGACATTTGTCGTTTCCTACTGACCGCAGGGGCTATTGGAACTTTGTATAAAATTAATGCGTCGATATCAGGTGCCGAGGTCGGTTGCCAGGGTGAGGTCGGCTCGGCCTGCTCGATGGCCGCAGGGGCGCTTGCTGATGCCTTGGGCGGAACGCCGCAACAAGTCGAAAATGCTGCAGAGATTGCTATGGAGCACAATCTTGGCCTCACTTGCGACCCCATTGGCGGACTGGTTCAAGTGCCGTGTATTGAGCGCAATGCCATGGGTGCGATAAAGGCGATCAGTGCCGCTAGAATGGCATTACGAGGCGACGGACAGCACTTTGTGTCTCTCGACCAAGTCATCCGAACCATGCGCGATACCGGCCGTGACATGCAAGACAAGTACAAAGAGACAGCAAGGGGCGGCCTGGCAATAAACGTGCTCGAAGTGCCCGTTAGCTTGATCGAATGTTGAAGCTCATCGCGGCGCTTAGACTAAACACGACGGCCCACAGATAGCGCTCTTGATAAAATAAACCGCGCCACAGCGTGTCTACAGGTGCGGGCGCCTAACCTAACACCACCTACCACCAACACCGTAGTTTCCTTACTGAGCCCCCGGTGCAAATGGCCATGCTGTCTATACTCTAAGGCGGCCTCCCACCGCGCCTAAAACCTGCGTCAGACACACTTTGAGTGATCTCTATGGCGCAAAACCACCATTACGCGATCCCATGCGTACAATCAGTTGTTAGCGATAAGTTGGATGGCCAAGGAGACTCACCATGCCGAATAAAACCGAAGTCGCCGTTCTTGGGGCTGGGTTGGCGGGCCTTGTGGCGGCCCGAGAGCTCATGGCTGCCGGTAAGCAGGTTACCTTACTCGAAGCCCGTGACCGCGTTGGCGGAAGAACATGGACCGTGCCTTTTGCCAATACGGGCCTCAACGTTGACCTTGGCGCAGAATGGGTTATCCCAACAGCCCACACCGCCATGGTGGAAGAGCTTAAGCGTTATCGTTTGCCCCTCGAGGCCCCCGATGGCATTAAAGACTTAGTTAACGCCCTGCCCCAACATATTCATGCCGACTATCAGCGTTTATTGGCGTGGGTGGATACCGACGCCGCGCGTATTAATCCCAACAACCCCGACTGGTACCGAACGGTAGAGCATCTAGATCAGCCGTTCTCCGACTATCTCCGTGTTCGTTGCGAATGTGACGCCGCTAAAGACTTACTTTTAGCCGACGGTTTTGCCCTGCATGGGGCCGATCCGGATCGCTACAGCACCATCAATATGCTGCACGACGTAGCGGCCTTTGGAGGTACAAAGGAAGCTTTTCAAGCCGACGAACAACGTATTGGTGGAGGCGCGCAGGCCTTATCATTGGCGATTGCAAAAACGCTGGCTGGAACAATACAGGTAGATTGGCTCGCTCAACGCATTACCCAAACCCCTGAAGGGGTTGAAATTGCCGGGCCCAATGGAACGTTGGTAGCACAAGCACTCATCATCGCCCTGCCCGTTAACGTGATGTCCTCGCTGACAATGGACTTTCCTATTGACCCTGCCGCCCGCCGGGTGATTCAAGAGCAGCATCCGGGCGCAGCGGCAAAAGGCTGGGCCTCAATCAGTTGTCCTGAACCCATTCACTCATCGGGATGGCCCAATGCGGTTGAAGTCTACAGCCGTAAAGGCACTTCGATGTCTGCTATTGCCACCTTTGCAGTCGCCGACCCCTCCCACGATGAGGCCTTGGCAAAGTCATGGCAGTCAGTGCGCTCCCGGCACCCCGACCTGCAGTGGCATAACGACTTTTTATCCCATGACTGGGTCAATGACCCCCTGGCACAGGGCACGTGGCTATCAGCCGCCCCAGGACAACAGGAAGGCTGGCACCAACTAGCGGACAACCCACCCCCAATTATCTTTGCCGGTGGCGATATCTCACGCCGTTGGTATGGCTGGATGGAAGGCGCCGTGACCTCCGGACGAGACAGTGCCTACCGTATCCGAAGTTATTTAGAGCAAACCTCAGTAAGCCCAGCCACCGGCTAA
>ERZ887851.256-NODE-256-length-54802-cov-10.025919_pt1 | contig 54802 bp, 46 predicted proteins | sample MGYA00521100_ERZ887851 | MGnify/ENA primary metagenome ERZ887851 (study PRJEB32303, sample SAMEA104408602) | aquatic metagenome | biome: Brackish water; feature: Pelagic; material: water | place: Baltic Sea | collected 2014-06-06T16:11:00 | depth 11,444 m ... | reverse complement strand
AATTATCTGATGCTCTATTATCTGAAGAGGCAAAAACAGTTTCTTTAAATGATTTTTCTAATAATTATGAGATAAACTCTTTGTTATTATGCATGTACAATTTTGACGAGAACTTGTTTCAAAAAACCTATTTACAATTATTAAAAAAAGCTACATTTACTGAGATTTTCTCAAAAACGTATATTCCTTTACTTAACCATTTGGGCTTATTATGGCAAACAGACTCTATTAAGCCTGCTCATGAACACTTTATATCTAATCTAATATATCAAAAAATAGCCTTAAACATAGCTGTTTTACCAAACATAGAAACAACTAATGATCCTGTAAATGTTTTATTTCTTCCTTTTGGTGAAATTCATGATTTAGGTCTATTCTTTTTAAATTATTATTTAAAATCAAAAGGAGAAAGAACAGTATACCTAGGTAAAAGCATTCCTTTTGACAATTTATTTTATGTTAACTCTCAAATTAAAAATATAACATGGATCAATTACTTTATGATAGATAGGCCTGTAGAAGAGAAAACAGCTTTTTTAAATAACGTTGAAAAACTAGTGGCTCATACTAAAAACAGATGTATTATTGTGGGTAACGTTTGGGAAGAATTTTCTAAAGAAAATAAAAATAAAAAGATTATTTTTAAAACATCATTAGAAGCCTTAATCGCTAATTAAGAGTTAAGTTATACAGCCTTATTTTTACGAACAACTATAAATTTTTATCATAAGAATAAAAATGGATATAAATCTATTTTTCATTCTTTATGAATTCCCAAAAGACAATTTAACCTTCTAATGGCCTAATCTGAAAGTTTTTTTACAATAAAAAAATTACCTGTAATTAAATTGTTTAATTAAATGTTAAAATTGCTAAACAAAACGATTTTTATCCTCATATTTGTGGAAAATAACTATAAGAAAAATAACTATGAAAAGATTAACTATTTTTATGATCCTATTTGCTGTAACAGGATATTTTTACGCTCAAACAGCAAGAGTACAAGTAATACACAACTCAGCAGATGCTGCTGCAGAATTTGTAGATGTTTACTTAAACGAAGATTTATTAATTCCAGATTTTGGATTCAGAACTGCTTCTCCATTTATTGACGCTCCAGCAGGAGTAGAGATTGTTTTATCAGTTGCACCAGCTGGAAGCACAAGCGTAGATGATGCAATTTATTTTGCTGAGGTAACACTTACTTCAGGCGAAACATATGTAGTAGTTGCAGATGGAATTGTAAGCGCATCTGGGTATAATCCAGCACCATCATTTGGATTACAAATTTATCCAATGGGAAGAGAAGTTGCTAATGACCCAGCAAATACAGATTTGTTGATACATCATGGGGCTACAGATGCTCCAACAGTAGATATTGTTGAAACAGCATTAGGAGCAGGAACAATTGTAAACGATATTTCCTATACTGAATTTGCAGGATATTTAGAGTTGCCACCATTTGATTACACCATAGAAGTAAGAACTGCAGATGGAAGTACTACAGTTGCTTCATATCAAGCACCTTTAGCCACTTTAAGCCTAGAAGGAGTAGCACTAGTTGTTGTGGCTAGTGGATTTTTAGATCCTTCCCAAAATTCAGACGGAGCAGCCTTTGGTCTGTATGCCGCCCTACCGGTTGGTGGGAATTTGATTATGTTACCAACTTCTGCCTCCACAGCAAGAGTACAAGCAATACATAACTCAGCAGATGCTGCTGCAGAATTTGTCGATGTATACTTAGACGAAAATTTATTAATTCAAGATTTCGAATTTAGAACTGCGTCCCCCTTTATTGACGCTCCAGCGGGAGTAGAGATTGTTTTATCAGTTGCACCAGCTGGAAGTACAAGTGTAGAAGACGCTATATACTCTGCTGAAATCACACTAACAGGAGGCGAAACTTATCTTTTAGTTGCTGATGGAATTGTAAGTGCTTCTGGTTATAATCCAGCACCGCCATTTGGATTACAAATATACCCAATGGGAAGAGAAGTTGCTACTGATCCAGCAAATACAGATGTTTTGGTACATCATGGATCTACAGACGCTCCAACCGTTCAAGTTGTTGAAACAGGTTTAGGAGCAGGAGTTCTTATAAATGATATTTCTTATACAGAATTTGCAGGATATTTAGAATTACCTACCAATGATTATGTAGTACAAATAAATGCAGGTGGATCAGGAGTTGCTGCATATCAAGCACCTTTAAGCACTTTAGGCCTAGAAGGAGCAGCATTAGCAGTAATTGCAAGTGGATTTTTAGATCCCTCTCAAAACTCAGATGGAGCATCTTTTGGTTTGTGGGTATCTTTACCAAGTGGAGGTGATTTAATACCATTACCAGCCGCAACTTTAGGAGTAGAAGATTTTAATGAAAATACATTGGTGATGTTTCCAAACCCTGCGAACAATCAACTAAATTTTGATTTTAAATCTTTAGATGTAGATGAATTAACAATTAGTATTACCGATATTCAAGGTAGAGTTATTTTAAATAATAGAATTAATTCAACAAATAGTGCAATAGACGTTAGTAGCTTATCTACTGGTCTATATCAAGTAACAATTCTTGATGGGAATAGTACTCTGAGCACAAAAAAGTTATTAAAAAAATAATAATACCTTCGAAAAAGAAAAGAAGTTGTTGTTAACTTTTTGGTGTTAAAATCCCTTAAGAAGAATTTCTTCGGGGATTTTTCCTATTTTTAAAAAAAAAATGAGTAAAAAAATTCATATTCTAGGTTCTGGATTTTCATCATTGTCAGCAGCTTGTTATTTAGCTAAAGCAGGACACGTTGTTACTGTTTTTGAAAAAAACGAGCAAATAGGTGGAAGAGCTAGGCAATATAAAACCCAAGGCTTCACTTTTGATATAGGTCCTTCTTGGTATTGGATGCCTGATGTTTTTGCGCGTTTTTTTAATGATTTTGAAAAAAAACCATCTGATTATTATGAGCTTGAAAAATTAGATCCTGCATACAAAGTGTTTTTTGGTAAAGAAGACTCTTTAACTGTTGGTGGTGATTTGGATGCTATTTACAAAATGTTTGAGAAGGAAGAAGTGGGTAGTTCGAAGCATTTGAAAAAATTTCTAGATTCTGCGAAAGAAAATTATAAAACTGCGATTGAAGATTTGGTCTATAAACCAGGTGTTTCTCCATTGGAATTGATCACACCAGCAACGGCTTTAAGAGTAACCCAATTTTTTTCTACTGTAAGCAAGGAAGTTAGAAAGAAAATTCGGAGTAAACGTCTTATAAAGATACTTGAGTTTCCTGTTTTATTTTTAGGAGCTAAGCCGAGTAATACTCCTGCCTTTTATAATTTTATGAACTATGCCGATTTTGGCTTGGGAACTTGGTACCCAACAGGAGGCATGTACAGTGTTGTTGAAGGCATGAAGCAACTAGCTGAAGGGTTAGGTGTTACTTTTCAAACGAGCAGTAATGTCGAAAAGATAGTTGTTGAAAATGGAAATGCTATCGGTATCAAAGTACATGGTAAAACGTTAAATTCTGACTTTGTATTGAGCGGAGCAGATTACCATCATACGGAATCACTTTTGGATATAAATTATAAGCAATATTCAGAATCGTATTGGTCCAAGAAAACATTCGCACCTTCATCGTTGCTTTTTTACGTAGGCTTTGATAAAAAATTAAAGAACGTAAAGCACCATAATTTATTTTTTGATACAGACTTTGATGCGCATGCAGTTGAAATTTATGACGTTCCAAAATGGCCTACAAATCCTCTTTTTTATGCAAATTTTACCTCATTAATAAGTTCTAATTCAGCTCCTGAAGGTAAAGAAAACGGCTTTTTTTTAATACCACTAGCAACGGATTTAGAGGACACTGAAGCATTGAGAAATAAGTATTTTGAATTGATTATGGATCGATTCGAAAAAATCACGGGTCAAGAAGTAAAAAGTAGTGTCATTTTTAAAGAATCGTTCTGTGTTAATGATTTTAAAAAAGATTATAATTCCTATAAAGGGAACGCTTATGGCTTAGCAAATACACTTTTGCAAACAGCATTTTTAAGACCGAGAATTAAAAGTAAAAAAGTAAAAAATTTATTTTTCACGGGTCAATTAACAATACCGGGGCCCGGTGTTCCGCCTGCTTTGATTTCGGGTAAAATAGCGGCAGAATCTATTTTAAAACAATTAAAACTATGAAGAAGTTGTTCGATGATATTTCTAATGAAAGTGCTACACTAATTACCAAAAAATATAGTACTTCATTTTCAATTGCGGTTGCCTTATTGGCTCCTGGTATTCGTCAAGCTATCTATAATATTTATGGATTCGTTCGCGTCGCAGATGAAATAGTTGATAGTTTTGAAGGGTATCCACAAGAGGATATTTTAAATAGATTTGAAGAGGAATATTCCTATGCTCTAAAACTTGGTATAAGCACTAATCCAATTATCAACGCCTTTCAAAAAACCGTAATCAAATATAGCATTGACGATAGCCTTGTTCGCGCATTTTTAAGAAGTATGCGAGCAGATTTATCAAAACAAATCTATGCCAACAAAGAAGAGATGGAAGATTATATTTATGGCTCCGCTGATGTTGTAGGTCTTATGTGCTTAAAAGTTTTTGTAAACGGAGATACTAAAGAATATGATCGATTAAAAGACGCTGCAATGAGACTTGGTTCTGCGTTTCAAAAGGTGAATTTCCTAAGAGATTTAAAACAAGATTACGCTCATTTAAATCGAACCTATTTTCCAAACATAGATCCCGAAAATCTTACCACAGAAGATAAAAACAAGATTGTTCAAGAAATCAAAGAGGATTTCAACGCTGCTTACATTGGAATTAAAGAACTGCCAAAAGAAGCTAGATTTGGAGTATATGTAGCCTATAAGTATTATTTACAACTATTAAAAAATATTAACAAAACTCCGGCTGAGGTTTTGATGGATAAAAGGATTAGAGTTTCAACTTTATTGAAAACATATCTCCTTTTTCAATCATATATTAGCTATAAAATTACATAATGATGAACTTGCTGTTTTTAACTATGAGTTTAATTCTTTCACCTACTATAATAAAAGAAGTGGTTGAGGAGTTTCATGCGTTAAAAACAAAAGAATCTGAAGAGGTATTTGTTAAAAAATACACTTCAAGTTCGCAACCTTCTATTTTAGGATATTTGTGCGCCATTGAAATGAAACAAGCACAGTACAGCTACAACCCTATCTCAAAAATTAAAATTTTTAAACAAACTAAAGAAAAGTTAGACTTGCTCATTCAATCAAACCCTTCAAACGTGCATCTTAGGTACGTGCGTCTCCTTCTGCAAGAGACATCGCCTGTCATTTTAGGGTACGATATTAATATAGAAGAAGACAAAATATTTCTAAGTAAAATCTTAGAAATTTCAGATGATTCAGATTATTTAGATTTATACATACACAAAAATACTTCCTTATGATGATAGCCTTATACATTATAATCACACTAGTTACTTATCTCTTAATGGAAGTTGCTACCTGGCTTATTCATAAATATGTCATGCATGGATTTCTATGGTATCTGCATGCAGATCATCACCAACCTAAGTATCAAAATGTTTTTGAGAAAAATGACGCTTTTTTTGTCATAGGAGCTATCCCAAGTATTGCCTTGTTCTATTTTGGAGTAAATCCTGAGTTGAATTATAAGTTTTTTATTGGGCTTGGAGTTCTAGGCTACGGTATTACCTATTTTATGATTCATGATGTATTGATTCACCAAAGGTTTAAATGGTTTAAACATACCAAAAGTGACTATTTATTGGGATTGAGGAAAGCACACAAAATTCATCACAAGCATTTAAAAAAAGAAGATGGAGAATGTTTTGGGATGCTTAATGTCCCAAAAAAATATTTTAAAAAACACATTAAAAAATAATGGCAGGATTATACCTATATCTTCTTTTAGGATCTCTTTTAGTTCCTTTATTATATTCAATTTTTGTTCTTGATATTATAAAATATTGGAAACAGTTTTCTCTTTCTGCCATAATCATTGCTATTCTTTTTTTAATTTGGGATTACTTTTTTACTAAAGCAGGTATATGGGGCTTTAATGATAATTATTGTTTGGGTATAAATATTTTTAAAATGCCTATTGAAGAATGGCTCTTTTTTTTAATTATCCCCTTTTGTAGCCTTTTTATTCATTATGCTTTCTTATATCTATTTCCATCCCTTAAATTAAAAACAACAACAACATTTTACATAACAATTGCATTAATTATAATAAGCATTGCACTTGTATTAATGAACTTTTCGAAAAGCTATACAGTTGTTAATTTTACGGTATTAACTTTTTTTCTTTTATTAGGTTTAATATATTATAAAATTCTATTGCAGAAATTTTACATTACATTTTTAATAATTCTAATTCCTTTTTTAATTATAAATGGGATATTAACTGGATCTCTAACCGTTTCACCTGTAGTATGGTATAATGATTTAGAAAATCTAGGTTTCAGGATTCATACAATTCCAATTGAAGATGTTGGTTATTGTTTCTCATTATTATTTGGAAACTTAGTAATTTTTGAAATCCTGAAGAAAAAAGTAAATAAAAAATAAATAAAATGGCATTATCTTTTAAAAGTCACTCAAACATATACACGTTAAAATCTATTATTGAAATGCCTATATCGGTATCAAAAGCCTGGATATTCTTTAGTTCACCAGAGAATTTAGCGAAAATAACACCACCAAAAATGAATTTTTTAATTACTTCTGGGAAGCCAAAAGCAGCATATACCGGTCAGATTATAAGCTATAAAGTAAATATTGCCAAAGGCATTCAAATTAATTGGGTGACAGAAATTACATGTGTTGATTTTGAAAAATATTTTGTAGACGAACAAAGGTTTGGGCCATATACAATGTGGCATCACGAGCATATGTTTGAAAAAATAGATGATAATAATTGTAAAATTATTGATGTAGTAAGCTATAAATTACCCTTTGGCATAATTGGGAAATGGAGCCATAAGTTATTTGTAAAAAAACAACTACAATCGATATTTGAATACCGAACAAAAATAATTAAAAAGCTTTTTATAATGTAATTCAGTATTCTTAGGGTGATAAACAAAGAGTTAAAAAAAACTTGATTCAAAAAAAGTTAATCTAATTGGCCAACAAAAACCCGAATTCGATTTTGAATTGGGATTTTTATTTTTAAGCTAAATCTTAAAAGTCATTACTGGCATGTTTGCATGATTGACTAGGTCTTCACTAACACTGCCGTTAAAAAAGTGGGAAATTCCTTTTCTGCCATGGGTTCCCATTCCTATTAAATTTGCATTTGTTTCGCTTGCAAAATTTAAAATCCCTTTCTCTATAGAAGTGTCGTTATATATATGGATATTAATATTTTCTTCATTTTGGTCTTTCAAAAAATCTTTTATTCTTTCGTTAATTTCCTGTGTTGTTTTAAATTCAGTTGGCGTATTAACATAAAGTAGATTTAAAGATGAATTACTCATTTCTGCAAAATTTTGTGCTTCTTTAAATGGGACTTTACATTCCTCAGAGAAATCGGTAGCATACACAAAGTTATCAGTTTTAAAATCTAGATGTTCATTTTTAATTACCAATACAGGTATTTTGGAAGTTCGCACTACTTTTTCAGTATTACTGCCTATAAACATTTCCATAAAACCATTAATTCCGTGAGATCCCATAATAATAAGATCAATATCCTTTTCTTTTACAACTTCACTTACATCATTATAGATTTCACCGTGACCAATAATTGCCTCATGAATAAGCAAGTCTTCTAAGTAAGGTTTTTCCAACAATTCTTCAAAATGTTTTTCGGCAAGTTTTATAAAAAACAATGATTCTGGCATAGCTCCAGAACTTACTGAATTTGATGGTAGTTCGAGGGAATTCAATACATAAATCTCACTTCCATTTTTTTTAGCCATTTGAGCAGCTACTTTTAATGCGTTTTCTGCTTGTTCGGAAAAATCAGTAGGGACTAATATACGTTTCATGTTGTGTTTATTTATTGCTTTATTTAAAAACTTTAAATTACAAAAATAATTCGGAAGAATAAAGGTTTTTTAAAAGTTAAAAAAACACTATATTTGCACCGAATTTGATACGAAACTAGCTGAGGGGACCAAAAGTCCCCTCTTTTTATAGCTAAAATTAATGAAGGAAAAAGTAAAAAATTTACTAGATCAGGCCTTAGCAGATAATAAATCATTATTTTTAATTGATTTTAGAATTACAGAAGGCAATCAAATAAAAGTAATAATTGATGGTGATCAAGGAGTAACCGTAAATGATTGTATCACTATTAGTAGAGCTATAGAACATCATATAGACAGAGAAGAGACTGATTTTTCTTTAGACGTTGCCTCGGCAGGTGTCTCAGAGCCACTTTCGATACCTCGGCAATATAAAAAAAATATTGGGCGTACCTTAAAAGTGAAAACTCATAATAATGATGTTTTAGAAGGGAAGCTTACAAAAGTAGATGATTATGAAATAGAGCTTAATTGGAAAGCTCGCGAGCCTAAGCCTATTGGCAAAGGAAAAGTTACCGTTCAAAAAAAAGCGGTTTTAGAATATAAAAATATTGTTGAAGCAACAGTAGTGATAACATTTAAATAAAGAATATGGAGAATTTAGCATTAATTGATTCTTTTTCAGAATTTAAAGATGATAAGTTAATTGACAGAGTAACATTAATGTCGATTTTAGAAGATGTTTTTAGAAACGCTCTAAAAAGAAAATATGGTGATGATGATAATTTTGATATTATTATCAATCCAGATAAGGGTGATTTAGAAATTTGGAGAAATCGTGTAGTAGTCGCCGATGGTGAAGTGGAAGAACCAAATCAAGAAATTTCACTAAGCGATGCTCAAAAAATTGAAGCCGATTACGAAATTGGTGAAGATGTTGCTGAAGAAGTAAAGCTGATAGATTTGGGACGTCGTTCAATTTTAGCATTGCGTCAAAATTTGATATCAAAAATTCACGAACACGACAATACTAATATTTTTAAGTATTTTAAAGATTTAGAAGGAGAAATTTATACAGCAGAAGTTCATCACATTCGTCATCGTGCTATCATTTTGTTAGACGACGACGGAAATGAATTAATTTTACCTAAAGAAAAACAGATACCTTCAGATTTTTTCAGAAAAGGGGATAATGTAAGGGGAATTATTGAAAGCGTTGAACTTAAAGGGAACAAGCCTTCTATAGTAATGTCTCGTGCACATCCAAAATTTTTAGAGAAGCTATTTGAACAAGAAATTCCTGAAGTATTTGATGGGTTGATTAGTGTTAAAAAAGTAGTTCGTATTCCTGGAGAAAAAGCAAAAGTAGCTGTAGATTCTTATGATGACCGTATTGACCCTGTTGGAGCTTGTGTCGGAATGAAAGGATCTCGTATTCACGGTATTGTTCGCGAATTAGGGAATGAAAATATCGATGTAATTAACTACACGACAAATACTCAGTTATTTATTACTCGTGCTTTAAGTCCTGCAAAAGTTACTTCTATCAAATTAGATGAAGAAAACAAAAGAGCAGAAGTAATTTTAAAGCCAGAAGAAGTTTCTAAAGCGATTGGACGTGGAGGGCACAACATTCGTTTAGCGGGTTATTTAACCGGTTATGAAATTGATGTATTACGTGAAGGAGCTGAAGAAGATGTAGAGTTGTCTGAATTTAAAGATGAAATAGAAGATTGGATCATTAAAGAATTCGAAAAAATTGGATTGGATACGGCTAAAAGTGTATTGGAAAATAATCTTGCAGAATTGGTAAAAAGAACTGATTTAGAAGAAGAGACCATACAAGAGGTATTAAATATATTAAAAGAAGAATTTGAAGATTAAGTATTGAAGTTAACTATACATTTTTAAATTTAAAGTGAAAAACAGGAGAAAGCATTTATATGTCTGAAGTAAAAACAATGAGACTTAATAAAGTACTACGTGAATTCAATATTTCATTGGATCGCGCAGTAGAATTTTTAAGCTCTAAAGGTTATGAGGTAGAGTCTCGACCTACCACTAAAATTTCTAATAAGGAATACCAAGTGATGTTTGAAGAGTTTCAAACAGACAAAAGTAAAAAGGTAGCTTCTAAAGAAGTTGGTGAAGAGAAAAGAAAAGAAAAGGAAGAAATTCGTTTAACTTCTGAGCGTGAGCTTGAAGAAAGACAACAAAGAATTGAAGCTTCTAGAAAAGTTATAAAAGCTGAAATTAAGCTTGAAGGACCAAAAACTCTTGGGAAAATAGACCTTAACACAAAAAAACCTATAAAGGAAAAGAAAGAAGCTGTTAAAGAAGAAGTTTCTGCTCCTGTAAAAAAAGAAACTCCTATAAAAAAAGAAAAAGTTGTTAAAGCTAAAACAACTAAAGAATCACCTGAAACTGTTAAAAAAGAAGTCTCTACTTCTTTAAAAAAAGAAACTCCAGCAGTTAAAAAGAAAGAAAAAACTCTCGTAACTCCTCCTGTTAAAAAAGAAACATCAGCAGTTAAAACTGTTGATTCTAGTAAAGATCAGGATGCAATAGTAGATCAAGAGAAAGTCGTTACTCAATACAAAAGATTAGATGGCCCAAGAATTATTGGTGAAAAAATAGATTTATCACAATTTAAAAAGCCAGAAAATAAAAAGAAAGTTACGAAGGATCAGGATAAAGAGAAGAAAAGTAAACGCAGAAGAATAAGTAAAAGCCCTCCAAAAGGAGCTCGAGTTGCAAGCAAACCAAGTGTTAGGGGAGGCATTCGTAAAAAAGTTGCGCATACTCCAAAAGAAGAGCCTAGTGAAGCTGATGTACAAAAACAAGTACGAGAAACTTTGGAGAAACTTCAGGGTAAATCTTCAAAAGGAAAAGGAGCAAAGTATAGAAAGGATAAAAGAGATGTACATCGTCAAAAAACAGAAGATGATCAAGCAATACAAGAAGCAGAAAGTAAATTACTTAAAGTAACAGAATTTGTTACAGTAAGTGAAGTTGCAACTATGATGGATGTACCAGTTACAGAAATTATTTCTACTTGTATGTCATTGGGAATGATGGTGACCATGAATCAGCGTTTGGATGCCGAGACTTTAACTATAGTTGCAGATGAATTTGATTATGAGGTTGAATTTATAACATCAGATATTGAAGAAGCAGTTCAAATTGAAGAAGATTCTCCAGAAGATTTAATACACCGAGCTCCTATCGTAACAGTAATGGGACATGTAGATCATGGTAAAACTTCATTATTAGATTATGTGCGTAAAGAAAATGTAATTGCAGGAGAATCTGGAGGGATTACACAACATATTGGTGCTTATAGTGTAACGCTGGAAGATGGGCAGCAAATTACGTTTTTAGATACACCTGGACATGAGGCATTTACAGCGATGCGTGCCCGAGGTACACAAGTAACTGATTTAGTAATTATAGTGATTGCAGCAGATGATGCAATTATGCCTCAAACTAAAGAAGCAATAAGTCATGCTCAAGCAGCAGGAGTACCTATAATATTCGCAATTAATAAAATAGACAGACCAGTATCTAATCCTGAAAAAATTAAAGATGGTCTTGCTCAAATGAATTTATTAGTAGAAGATTGGGGTGGTAAAATTCAATCTCAGGATATTTCTGCAAAAACAGGTTTAGGTATTAATGAATTATTAGAAAAAGTATTATTAGAAGCTGAATTACTTGAACTTACTGCAAATCCTAAAAAATCTGCAAATGGTACAGTGGTGGAAGCATTTTTAGATAAAGGAAGAGGATATATTTCAACAATATTAGTTCAAGGAGGAACATTAAAAATCGGGGATTATATGCTGGCTGGACAATGTAGTGGTAAAGTAAAAGCAATGCATGATGAGCGTGGGCATAAAGTATATGAAGCTGGGCCTGCAACACCAATATCAATTTTAGGATTGGATGGTGCTCCACAAGCCGGTGATAAGTTTAATGTTTTTGAAGATGAACGAGAAGCAAAAGCAATTGCATCTAAACGAACGCAATTACAACGTGAACAATCTGTAAGGACTCAGCGTCATATTACTTTAGATGAAATTGGCCGAAGAATTGCACTTGGGGACTTTAAAGAATTGAATATAATTCTTAAAGGTGATGTGGATGGTTCTGTTGAAGCATTAACAGACTCTTTCTTAAAATTATCAACAGACGAAATACAAGTAAATATTATACATAAAGCAGTTGGAGCCATTACAGAAAGTGATGTGTTATTAGCTTCTGCTTCCGATGCTATTATTATTGGATTTAACGTGCGACCTATGGGGAACGCCCGTCAGGTTGCTATTAAAGAAGAAATAGATATCAGAACGTACTCTATTATTTATGATGCAATTAACGAGCTGAAAGATGCCATGGAGGGGATGTTGTCTCCAGAAATGAAAGAAGAAATTACAGGTACTGCTGAAATTAGAGAAACATTTAAAATTTCTAAAGTGGGAACTATTGCAGGTTGTATGGTTTTAAGCGGAAAAATTTATAAAGACGCTGAAATTCGATTAATTCGTGAAGGAGTAGTTGTGTATACAGGAAAACTATCTTCATTAAAACGATTTAAAGATGACGCTAAAGAAGTAGCAAAAGGTTATGATTGTGGTATGCAGGTTAAAAACTACAACGATATTAAAGAAAATGATATTATTGAATGTTTTAGAGAGGTAGCTGTTAAGAAGAAACTTAAATAGTATACTTTTAAATATAACAAACAAAAAAACGGCTTTTAGCCGTTTTTTTGTTTGTTTATTTTTATAATTTTTGGATTGTATGAAAGTTATCACAGGATAGCCAATTCATGATGTGTAATTTTATCCCACAATTAATCCATTCTTTATAAAAAATTATATTTTAGCTTCTGTCTGGTTTTAATATAAATGCAGATGGGAATTTATCTTTAATCTCTAGCCTTGTTCGATCTGCTTCAAAACGTGAGCTGAAACTTCCAACCCATACTTTATAATTAGGGGTTTCATATTCTATAGATGCAGGCCAAGAATCAAAATTGTTTCGGTATTGTTGAATGATATTATTCGCTTCGCTTAACTCCCCATAATATAATTGAATAGTATATCCAACCCCAAGTTTGTTTTCTACTTCAAGATTTTTCTTTAATGCTAATATTTCAACTATTTTTTCGTCTTGGTTAATCGTAATTGTTGCATTTTGTCCAATTAATAAATTAGAAAAAATAAGAAAACAAATCGATGCATAATAAGGTTTAAGTTTCATAAAAAAGATATTAGTGCAAAGGTATATTTTATTAACTCAATTGAAAGTAAATTTATTATTTAGAATAATTATAAATTAAGCATTAACGCTTTGGTACAATTTCTCAAATTGACATTAATATCTTATTTTCGCAGCGTAATTTAACTCAGGCAGGCACAGCAATTACTAGTGCTTTGAAAATGAACAAAATACAGATTTTTTAAATAAAAAAAAATTAACCAACAGTATGAAAAAGATGAATTGCCATAATTTATCATCACAAATATCAATCATTTTACTTGTATTAACACTAACAATTTCAAATGTCACTTTAGGACAGGGAAATACTGATGTTGCTGCTGGAGAATCTTTGTTTAAATCAAATTGTGCTGCTTGTCATAAATTAGACAAAAAAGGCGTTGGTCCTGCATTGAGAAATGTCGATGAAAAATATGACAGAGAATGGCTTTACAAATGGATAAAAAATAGTCAAGGCCTAATTAAATCTGGAGATTCCAAAGCTGTTGCATTATTTAAAGAATACAATAATTCTGTAATGACTAGTTTCCCAGGATTATCAAATGAAGACATAGATAATATATTATCATACACTAGCTTGCCAAAACCTGAGCCAAAAGTAACCGCAGTACCTGTTGCTGTTTCTAATGGAGATGATGGTACAATTCAAAATATAATTTTAGTAGGTTTTGTTTTAGTATTTTTATTATTAGTAGTAATGTTTTCTTTAGTCACAAGGTCATTAACTAAATTATCTCAAGCAAATGGTGTAGAAGTAGAAGTAGAAGAGTCTCGTAAGCCGTTATGGAAAGCTTTTGTTCAGAATCAATTTTTAATGTTGGTTTCTGCAATAATGTTATTATTGGTGTCTGCTTATTTTATGTATGGATTCTTTATGCAAGTAGGTATTGATCAAGGTTATGCTCCAGTTCAACCAATCCATTATTCTCATAAAATACATGCTGGCGCAAATAAAATAGATTGTAATTACTGTCATTCTTCAGCTAGAAAAAGCAAGCATTCTGGGATTCCTTCTTTGAATGTTTGTATGAATTGTCATAAAAATATTTCGGAATACAATGGTGAAGAAGATTTAGTTAATGGTTATACTAAAGAATTTTATGACAAAGAAATTGCTAAACTATATGATGCTGTTGGATGGGATGATGCCGAGCAAAGTTATACAGGTGAAGAAAAACCAGTTAAATGGGTCCGCATACATAACCTTCCAGATTTTGTTTACTTTAATCACTCTCAGCACGTAACAGTTGCAGGTATAGATTGTCAAAAATGCCATGGTCCTGTTGAGGAAATGGAGATAATGTATCAATATTCATCACTTACAATGGGATGGTGTATAGACTGTCATAGAGAAACTAATGTTGATCTGGAAAATAATGAATATTACGAAAAAATACACGAAGAACTATCTAAAAAATACAATGTAGATAAATTGACCATAGCTGAATTAGGAGGATTAGAATGTGGTAAGTGCCACTATTAAAATAATTAAACGACGGAATCAATATATTTCTTCATTAAATTAATTACAAAAATGTCATCAAATAAGAAATACTGGAAAAGTGTTGAGGAATTAAACGAAAACAGCTCTATTGTTGAGTTGCTTAAGCAAAATGAATTTATCACTCCAATCCCTACCGATGAATTTTTAGGAGACAAAAAGACCCTTGAATCTTCTTCAACATCTCGAAGAGATTTTTTGAAATACGTTGGTTTTACGACTGCTGCCGCTTCTTTAGCTGCTTGTGAAGGACCGGTTATTAAATCGATTCCTTATGTGGTTGCTCCAGATGAAATTGTTCCAGGAGTTCCTAATTTTTATGCTACCTCTATTGCAGATGGTTTCGATTTTGCTAATGTTTTAATCAAAACCAGAGAAGGAAGGCCTATATTAATAGAGCGTAATCACTTAGCAAAACATTCTGGAGCTGTAAACGCTAGAGTGCATGCATCAGTTCTCTCTATGTATGATAAAAATCGATTGGAAGGACCAAAAATAATGGGTGAAGACGCTTCCTGGATTGATCTTGATAAAAATGTTTCCAGTAGAATTGAGGAACTAAAAGATGAAAAAATTATCTTACTAACTCAATCCTTTGCAAGCCCAACTACTTCTGAATTAATTACAAAATTTCAGAAAAAACATCCAAATATTAAACACGTAATTTACGATAGTGTATCTTCTTCAGAGGCTTTAGATGCTTTTGAAGATAAATACGATATTCGTGCTTTACCTGATTATGATTTTTCAAATGCAGAAGTTATAGTTTCTGTAGGTGCAGACTTTATTGGAGATTGGCAAGGTGGTGGTTTTGAAGGGAGTTATGCTAAAAGTCGTATTCCTAAAAAGGGTAAAATGTCAAGACATTACCAATTCGAAAGCAACATGTCTCTTTCTGGTGCAAATGCAGATGTTCGTGTACCTATTCTTCCATCTTTACAGATAGAGGTATTAAGAGCTTTAGTATCAGATTCTTATGTAAAATTACCAAAACATATTTCAGTTTTAGTTGAAAAGGCTAAAAAGCAATTAAAAAAAGCTGGAAAAAAAGGGGTTATAATAACAGGCATAGCAGATTTTGATGCCCAAAAAATGGTTTTGGATTACAATGAAGATAGCGTAATAATGGATGTAAAGTATCCTAGAACTACATTTATGGGTAGGTCATCTGAGGTAAAAAAAGTAATGAATGGTGTAATCTCTGGAGATATTAAAGGACTAATATCTGTTGGTGTAAACCCTGTTTATTCATTTCCTGATGCTAGATTTATAGATGCATATAAAAAATTACCATTTTCTCTTGCTTTTTCTATGAAAGAAGATGAAACTGCTGTTTTGGCTCAAATTATCGGAGCAACTCCACATTATTTAGAGTCTTGGGGAGATTGTCAGTTGAAAAAAGGTACTTTCTCCCTTATGCAACCTACAATTAGACCGCTATTTAATACTCAACAATTTCAAGAGTGTCTAGTAAGATGGACTCAAAGTGGATCTTCTTATTATGAATTCTTAAAAGGTTTTTGGTCTGATAATATTTTGAAAAGCGAAAATACTTGGAATAAAGCACTACATGATGGAGTTGTTAAGAGTAAAGCTAAAGTTAAGACTGACGCAGATACCTCTACAGGGAATGTATTAATTTCTGAAAAAAGAAACAATACTAAAAAACCATCTGGAGATCTAGAGTTAACGCTTTATACAAAAACTGGTTTAGGGGACGGACAGCATGCAAATAATCCTTGGTTACAGGAATTGCCGGATCCAATTACGAGAGCATCATGGGATAATTATATTACTATTTCTGCAACCGATGCCGCTAGATTAGGTCTAGAAAACAACAATGTAGCTAATGGAGCCTTAAATGGAAGTTATGTTAATCTTAGCATGGGTGAAACGGTAATTAACAAAGTTCCAGTTCTTATTCAGCCAGGGCAAGCTAATGGTTCCATAGGATTAGCTCTAGGGTATGGTAGAACATCTTCCATTCAAAAAGAAATGCAAACTGGTGTTAATGCTTTTAGGTTGTATAAAGAATTTTCACCTATTCAGACTGTGACTATTGATAAGACTCAGGGCGAGCATGAGTTTGCTTGTATACAGTTGCACAATACTATGATGGGAAGGGATATTATAAGAGAAACAACCCTAGAGATATTCAATACAAAAAATAAACACGACTGGAATCCAGTTCCAGAAGTGTCAAAAGATCATAAAGAAATAGCTGTAACTTCAAAAGATGCTGATCTTTGGACGTCGTTTGATCGATCTATAGGACCTCATTTTAATCTTTCAATAGATCTGAATTCGTGTACTGGATGTGGAGTTTGTGTAATCGCTTGTCATGCGGAGAATAATGTTCCTGTTGTTGGAAAAGAAGAAGTTCGTAAGAGTCGAGATATGCACTGGCTTAGAATTGATAGGTATTATTCTAGCGAAGAATCTTTTAAAGGAGATCTAGATAAAAAAGAAAATATTTCTGGTCTAGGTAGTTCATTATCTGAATTTGGAGATATGGAAAATCCTTCAGAAAATCCACAGGTTGCATTCATGCCTGTGATGTGTCAACATTGTAATCATGCTCCTTGTGAAACTGTTTGTCCAGTTGCAGCAACTTCTCATGGTCGCCAAGGACAAAATCAAATGGCTTATAATCGTTGTGTAGGTACTCGTTATTGTGCAAACAACTGTCCTTATAAAGTACGTCGTTTTAACTGGTTTTTATATGCCCGAAATGATGAATTTGATTTTAATATGAACAATGACTTGGGTCGTATGGTATTGAACCCGGATGTTGTAGTTCGTTCACGAGGTGTTATGGAAAAATGTTCTATGTGTATTCAAATGACACAAAAAACAATTCTTGACGCTAAACGTGAAGGTAGAGCAATTAAAGATGGTGAATTTAAAACTGCATGTTCTTCTGCTTGTGATACTGGAGCGATTAGTTTTGGTGATATAAATTTAGAAGATAGTAATATTTCTGAACTCGTTAAAGACGATAGAGCGTATCATTTATTAGCAGAAGTAGGTACAAAACCAAACGTAGTCTATCAAGTACAAGTTAGAAATACAAATGAAGCTTAATAAAATAACTAAGTAATAGAAAATATAGATATGGCATCGCATTACGAAGCACCTATTAGACAACCATTAGTGACAGGAGATAAATCCTATCACGATATTACGCTAGATGTTGTAGCAGCTGTTGAAGGAAAAGCCAATAAATCTTGGTGGATTGTTTTTTCAATTGCATTAGCCGCATTTTCATGGGGTATTGGATGTATTATATACACCGTTTCTACTGGTATTGGTACTTGGGGATTGAATAAAACCGTTGGTTGGGCCTGGGATATTACTAACTTTGTTTGGTGGGTAGGTATTGGCCATGCCGGAACATTAATTTCTGCAGTATTATTACTGTTCCGTCAAAAATGGAGAATGGGTATTAATCGTTCTGCAGAGGCAATGACTATTTTCTCTGTAATCCAAGCAGGATTGTTTCCAATTATACATATGGGTCGTCCTTGGTTAGCATATTGGGTAGTTCCAATTCCTAACCAATTTGGTTCATTATGGGTTAACTTTAATTCACCATTACTTTGGGATGTATTTGCAATATCAACTTACCTATCAGTTTCATTAGTTTTCTGGTGGACTGGCTTATTGCCAGATTTTGCAATGATTAGAGACAGGGCAGTCACTCCTTTTAATAAAAAAATATACAGTATTCTTTCTTTTGGATGGAGTGGACGCGCAAAAGATTGGCAACGATTTGAAGAGGTTTCACTCGTTTTAGCTGGTTTAGCTACCCCATTAGTACTTTCAGTTCATACCATAGTATCTTTCGATTTTGCTACATCGGTAATTCCTGGGTGGCACACTACCATATTCCCTCCTTATTTTGTCGCTGGTGCGGTATTCTCTGGTTTTGCAATGGTAAATACCTTACTTATTATAATGCGTAAGGTGTCAGGTCTAGAAGATTATATTACAGTTCAACACATAGAATTAATGAATATTGTAATAATGATTACAGGTTCTATAGTTGGTGTTGCATACATTACCGAGTTATTTATAGCCTGGTACTCAGGAGTTGAATACGAACAATATGCTTTCTTAAATAGAGCAACTGGACCTTACTGGTGGGCTTATTGGGCTATGATGACATGTAATGTGTTTTCACCACAATTTATGTGGTTTCCAAAATTGAGAAGAAGTATTTTGTTTTCGTTTATTATTTCAATAGTCGTAAATATAGGAATGTGGTTTGAACGTTTTGTAATTATTGTTACTTCTTTGCACAGAGATTATCTTCCTTCCTCTTGGACCATGTTTTCTCCAACTTTTGTAGATATTGGAATTTTTATTGGAACGATTGGATTCTTTTTCGTGTTATTTTTATTATATGCTAGAAATTTCCCCGTGATTGCCCAAGCAGAGGTAAAATCTATTTTAAAATCATCCGGATCAAATTATAAAAAGTTAAGAGCTGATTCTGGAGATGATGCAAAGCATTACGGTGAAAAAGTAAAATTTTCAACTAAAAATAAAAACAAATAATTATGGCATCTAAAGTTATTCATGCTTTATATACAGATGATGATATCTTATTACAAGCCGTAAAAAGAGTACGTGAGGAGCGTTATTATATAGAAGAAGTTTTTACTCCTTTTCCAGTTCATGGACTTGAAAAAGCGATGGGGCTTGCAGATACTCGCATCGCAATAACATCTTTTATATATGGTTTAATTGGGTTAACCGTGTCAATTGTAATGATGAATTATATTATGATTGAGGATTGGCCTCAAGATATAGGAGGGAAACCAAGTTTTAGTTATATTGAAAATATGCCAGCATTTGTGCCTGTAATGTTTGAATTAACAGTTTTTTTTGCTGCTCATTTAATGGTAATTACGTTTTATATGAGAAGCAGGTTGTGGCCTTTCAAAAAAGCAGAAAATCCAGACGTAAGAACTACGGACGATCATTTTTTAATGGTTATTGATACAGGAAATAACGATGTAGAAAAAGTATCCAAATTTTTGACAGATACTGGAGCCATCGAAATTAGTTTAATCGATAAACAAGACGATCACTAATATGAAAAGACTAGCAAATATAGGTATAACATTAATCGTTGGAATTGTAATGATTTCTTGTTGGACAGATAATAAAAAGCCTAACTTTCAATACATGCCTAACATGTATGAACCTGTTGGTTATAAGACCTACGGGGAATATATAGGTTTCCCAAGAGAAATGGAGGCTATGTTGCCCGTTTCAGGATCCATACCAAGAGGATGGATACCTTATGGTTATAAAAACACTCTAGAAGGAAAAATACTAGCAACTGAAGAATTAAAAATCCCTATAAAGGTTACTGAAGATAATTTAAGTAAAGGAAAAGAGTTATACACTATATTTTGTTCAGTTTGTCATGGTGATAAAGGTGATGGCCAAGGAATTCTTGTGAAAAGGGAAAAATTCCTTGGAATTCCAGCTTTTAATGATCAGGGAAGAAATATTACCGAAGGAGATATTTATCATGTAATGATGTATGGATTAAATTCGATGGGTTCATACGCCTCGCAAACAAGTGAAAAAGATCGATGGCAGATAGCAATGCACGTATTAGATTTAAAATCTAATTTGAACGGAGAACCATTATGGTCCTCAAAACAAAAAAAATCAGCAGATAATGAGGAAGTAATTGTTTCTGATGAAAAAAATGCTTCAAACGAAGCATATTAATTAAAGAACAAAGAGAATAGCTAAGATATGTATACGCTACCAAGTAAATTAAAACTTTTTGCAATAGTTCTTATGGTAATAGGTGCCTTAGGAATTGTTGCTGGTTTTCTTTCAACTCCCAGTAATACTGCTGAAGTTAAAGAAATGATGGCATCTAGCCATGACGATGGACATAGTGTAGAAACTACACACAACGGTGATCATGATACTGTAAAAGTCGATCATGTAGATGGGCATGGTGAAAGTGCACATGATGATGAAGCTCATTTAGAGCATGTATTGCATCAATTACAAAATAGACCTTGGTCTTCTTTATATATTGCTTGTTTCTTGTTTTTTATGATATCATTGGGGGTTTTAGCTTTTTATGCTATCCAAATTGCATCTCAAGCTGGATGGTCACCAGTATTATTTAGAGTTATGGAAGGAATTACTTCTTATTTAATACCTGGAGGAATAATAATGTTAATTCTATTGGGACTTTCTGCATTTAATTTTAACCATTTATTTGTTTGGGCAGATCCAGAAGTTATAGCTCACGATAAATTACTACAAGGTAAATCGGGATGGTTAAATAGCTGGGGTGTTATGATAAGAGCAATGATTTTTCTTGGAGGCTGGATTGCTTACCGTCAAATATCTCTTAAGTATTCTAGAAAACAAGATGATGCTACAGATGGAAAATGGTTTAAGAAAAGTTTTAAAATTTCAGCTGGATTTTTAGTATTTTTTATTTATACAGAATCTGTTATGTCTTGGGATTGGTTAATGAGTTTTGATCCTCATTGGTTCAGTACCTTATATGGATGGTATGTATTTGCAGGAATGATTGTTTGTGCAATTACTACTATAGCTTTAGTAACGATGGTTTTAAAATCGCAAGGTTATTTAGAATATGTTAATGATAGCCACATCCATGATTTAGCTAAATATATGTTTGGATTTAGTATTTTTTGGACTTATTTATGGTTCTCACAATTTATGTTAATCTGGTATGCTAATATTCCAGAAGAAGTAACTTATTTTGTAACTAGAATAGAAGATTTTAAATTACCATTCTTTGGTATGGTAGTTATGAATTTTGTGTTTCCAATATTAGTTCTTATGAATAGTGATTACAAAAGAGTAAATTGGTTTGTTGTTTTGGCAGGTATTATAATCCTTTCAGGACACTATGTTGATTTATTTGTAATGGTTATGCCAGCTACTGTAGGGACTTCATGGTATTTTGGTATTCCTGAATTAAGTTCTGTATTATTTTTCTTAGGGCTATTTATTTATGTTGTATTTACAGCATTAACAAAAGCACCATTATTAGCTAAAGGAAATCCTTTTTTAAAGGAGAGTAAAAATTTTCATTATTAATTAAATTTGTTGAATAGAAAACGATGACCGCATATTTAGTAATTTTAGTAATCATTCTTTTTGGAGTAGCTGTTTGGCAAATAAATAAAGTATTTAAATTGCTGCAACCTGCTCAACCTGAAGATTCAGAAGTAGCATCAGATAAAGATAATAATACACAAGGCTATATGATGTTAGGCTTTGTGTTTTTTATATATTGGATTTTAGCCTATTGTTTTTGGAAATGGGGCAATGTTTTATTACCCGTTGCCGCATCAGAACATGGGCTGGAAATCGACCAACTGATGTTGGTAACTATGGTTTTAATTTTCGTTGTTGGAATTGTTACTCAATGGCTATTGCATTATTTTGCTTTTGTATACCGTGGAAGTAAAGATAAAAAAGCATTATTTTATGCAGAAAACCATAAATTAGAATTTATTTGGACAATCATTCCAGTTATAGTTTTAGCAGTATTAATTATTTACGGGCTTTTTACTTGGACTGATATAATGAGTTTTGATGAAGATGATGATCCAATGGTAGTTGAACTTTATGCATACCAATTTGATTGGAGGGCTAGATATGGAGGTTTAGATAATACTTTGGGTGAAGCTAATGTAAGATTAATTGAAGGAATCAACCAATTAGGAGTTGATGTTTCAGATCCAAATGCCCAAGATGATAAAGTAGTCACTGAATTACACTTACCTATTGGTAAAAAAGTATTGTTTAAGATGAGAGCACAAGATGTATTGCACTCAGCTTATATGCCTCATTTCAGAGCTCAAATGAATTGTGTTCCAGGAATGATTACTCAATTTGCTTATACTCCAAATATTACTACTAAAGATATGCGATTGGAAGAGGATGTAATTGCTAAGGTCAAATACATCAATGAAATTAGAACTGCAAAAAACATAGATTTAATAGCAAAAGGGGAAGAGGCATTAGAAATGTATGATTTTGATTTTTTATTATTATGTAATAAAATATGCGGTAGCAATCATTTTAATATGCAAATGAATATTATTGTAGAAACTGAAGAAGAGTTCAATATTTGGATATCAGAACAAGGTACAATTGCTGAAACTTTAAAAAAATAATAAAATCGCTTAAAGAGATATGTCAGAACACGCTAACGATCACGATGATCACGGACATCACCATAAAGAGACATTTGTAACTAAATATATCTTTAGTCAAGATCATAAAATGATTTCTAAGCAATACCTTATAACAGGTTTGTTTATGGGAATTATTGGTATTGCAATGTCATTACTTTTTAGATTGCAACTTGCATGGCCAGATCATCAATTTACAGTTTATGAGATTTTTTTAGGGAAATGGGCTGAAGATGGCGTAATGGATCCTAATGTGTATTTATCATTAGTTACTATTCATGGTACTATCATGGTATTTTTTGTATTAACCGCTGGTTTAAGTGGTACTTTTAGTAACTTATTAATCCCTTTACAAATTGGCGCCCGTGATATGGCATCAGGATTTCTTAACATGGTTTCATATTGGCTATTCTTTTTGTCGAGTGTAATCATGCTGCTTTCTTTGTTTGTTGAAGCCGGGCCAGCATCAGCAGGATGGACTATTTATCCTCCATTAAGTGCTTTGCCACAAGCAATACCAGGTTCTGGTATGGGAATGACACTTTGGTTGGTTGCTATGGGAATATTTGTTGCATCATCATTATTAGGGTCATTAAACTATATCGTAACCGTAATAAATCTAAGAACTAAAGGAATGTCTATGACTAGACTTCCGTTAACGATCTGGGCATTTTTTGTAACAGCTATTATTGGTGTTGTATCATTTCCAGTATTACTATCAGCAGTATTAATGTTAATTATGGATAGAAGTTTTGGAACTTCTTTTTTCCTTTCAGATATTTATATTGCAGGAGAGGTTTTACATAATCAAGGTGGTTCGCCAGTACTATTTGAACATTTATTTTGGTTTCTTGGACATCCAGAGGTTTATATTGTAATACTTCCAGCGATGGGATTGGTTTCTGAAATTATGGCAACTAATGCTCGTAAACCTATCTTTGGTTATAGAGCAATGATTGCTTCAATTTTAGCAATTGCTTTTCTTTCCACCATAGTTTGGGGTCACCATATGTTTATTACAGGTATGAATCCATTTTTAGGTTCAGTATTTACATTTACAACATTATTAATTGCAATTCCTTCTGCTGTAAAAGCATTTAACTGGATTACTACTTTATGGAAGGGTAACCTTAAAATGAATCCAGCAATGCTATTCTCCATAGGATTTGTTTCTACTTTTATTAGTGGTGGCTTAACAGGAATAGTACTTGGAGATAGTGCACTTGATATTAATGTTCACGACACGATGTTTGTAGTAGCTCACTTCCACTTAGTAATGGGAATTTCTGCTCTTTATGGACTATTTGCTGGTGTTTATCATTGGTTCCCAAAAATGTTTGAAGGTAAAATGTTGAATAAAAAATTAGGATACATTCACTTTTGGATAACCGCAATTGGAGCATATGGAGTTTTCTTTCCAATGCACTTTATTGGAATGGCTGGTCTTCCAAGAAGGTATTATACCAACTCAAACTTCCCTTATTTCGATGATTTATTAGATATCAATGTAGTCATCACGGTTTTTGCATTAATTACAGCAGTTGGGCAATTGGTGTTTTTATATAATTTCATTCATTCCATGTTCTTTGGAAAAGTGGGATCACAAAATCCTTGGAATTCAACTACATTAGAGTGGACCGCAGAAGTTAAACATATCCATGGAAATTGGGATGGTCCAATTCCTGAAGTACACCGTTGGCCTTATGATTATAGTAAAATGAATAAAGACAATTCAAATTACGTGATTGCGGGACAAGATTTTGTACCACAACACATTCCGTTGCAAGACAACGAAGAAGAATTGTCACATTAATGTTATTTCTTAATAGTATACAAAAAAGCCTTTCGAATATTCGAAAGGCTTTTTTTAGTTTTTATAAATAAAGCCAATAGGTTATTTTTAAATTTATAGATCTAAACCTTGGTGCAAATTCAGATTCAGTGAAGTAATTATCATTATAGACTAAAAATAAATCTGAAAGAGGTGCAAATCGCCATTGTAATCTAGAATTAATTCCTAAGTTATCTTGTAGCGAACTATATTGTACCAATGTTGACCAATACAAAGATTTAGTGAATGTTATGTCAATTCTTGGACTAACTAACCATATGTTATTGGTAGAATATGGTTGTGGTAACTCAATTTTATCATACCTCGCGCGTAATGAAAATAAGAATTTAGGCTGCATTCTATATAAAATTTCACCATCGAAGGTGTATTTAAATCCATTAAAAAATTGACCTATACTAGGTTTGATTTTAAATGAAAATGGTTTTCTTGTATCCGATTGAAAATTAAATTCAATACTTGAAAAGTTATAATCTGTATCCATCGCTAATGGTGTTCCATCAGAAAAGGAAGGGTCAAATTCATCAAATAAATAAATATACCGATTAAAGATAGAAGCACTTAATCTACTTGTGTTATTAAATTCTGCATTCCAGCTAGAAATTATAGTGTAATCTGCTAATTGAAAATTTATTTCAGGCTTCCATACGGTTATTGGTACTACACTAAAATTATGTTTATTTATTGTACCTTTTTTTGGGAATAAAAGATATTCTGCTTTTGGATCAATTTTAAAAATATCAGTTCTTCTAATAAAGCCTAAATCAGATTTAAAATTTTCACCTACATATAGGCCGCTAGCTCTAATTCGCCAGTTTTTAGAACTGTAATCTAGTCGTGTACCAGCAGAATAATCTTTTGAATCTAAATTAGCTGTAAAAGATTTATGTACATAAAATTTACCATTCCAACTATTATCTTTATTGGCAAGATTATAATCAATACCAACAACACGATTGTATTTTTTATCTGGTGTTATAAAACCTTTATTGGACGTGTCTTGTCTATTAATAAATAAAAAACTCACATTGGATCTTGAAAACACTTTTTGTTGCAGTGCTAATACCGTATTATTATTTCCTCCAATTTCATTTTCGGAATCATTTTTAGTTTGTACATTAAGAAGCCCTACTCTAAAGTTAGTATTAATCTTGCCACTCAATCTTAATCCTCCAACAATATCATTTTCGACGTAGATTTCTGTAGTATCTTTTGCTATTCCAATTCTTCTTGAAAAAAATGGATTTGCATCTCGACTGTTCCCGAAATCAGCAAATAAGTCACTGTTTTCAATAAAAAACTGTCTTTTTTCAGGTAAATTAACTTCAAACCGAGTTAAATTAGTGACGACCTGATCCGTCTCCACTTGAGAGAAATCTGGATTAACCGTAATGTCTAAATTAAGACTGTTAGAGATTGATATTTTTGCATCACCACCTACTTTCAACTCATAAATATCTTGATTTTCTTCATGATTTTTAATAGCAATGGTATTTACATAGGGAATAATAGAAATAGGAGTTTTTGATTTACCTAAGGGTTTCTCAAAAACCATATCACCCATAAAAGCTAAATTAAATATAAATTGATTTTGAGGAATTTGATTCCAAGTGGTTCTTTCATTAGACTGAGTATCGAACATATAAGAATTAAAACGCCAATGAGTTTCACCTTCTTTATATTTAAATGCAGATAATGGTATTGCCCATTCACTAATATAATAATCATCATATTGTTTGGTTACACTTTCCCATTTTGTATCCCAACTTGTTGTAAAGCCTCTAAGTTCCTTTCCTCCGCCAGAAACTAAAGCTTCTCTCATAACCCCTTCTGGGTTGATTCCAAAAAGGAATGCATTGGATCCGTCATTGTAAGTGTCAAATAATAATGTAATATTGTCACTTCCTCCAGCTCTAAAATCTCTCTTTAATGATGGAATAATGTAGTTGTTTCCTGAAGAATAAACCTTAATTCCAAGATATAAATTATGGTCATCAAATAACATGGTTATTTCAGATTGATTTTTTGCTTGTAATGTATCGGTTGGGAAGTATTGCCAAAAATCTGTTGCAGGTTTTTTTTTATACCAAGAAGCTTCGTTTAAAACAGCATCTAATTTTATTTCTTCATTAATATATGAAACGTATACATCTTTGTTTTGAGCAATTGTATTTAAAGAAAATAAAATAAATAACCAGAACAATTCTCTAAATAACATATTAGTTTAGTATTTGAGCTAAATTAATAAAAAACAATGGGATAAGAGTTTGTTTAAATTGAAAAGCATTTTATTATTTAAGCTTCGATTCGATTTGTATATTTGTTTTATGAATGAACATTTAGACCCTTCAGATGAAAACTTTACTCCTGAAGAAGTTGAAGTAGAAAAAAAACTCCGTCCCTTGTCTTTTGAAGATTTTTCTGGACAAGATCAGGTGCTTGAGAATTTAAAAATATTTGTTCAAGCTGCAAATTTAAGGGATGAAGCATTGGATCATACACTGTTTCATGGACCTCCTGGACTTGGAAAAACAACCTTGGCATATATACTTGCTAACGAATTAGAGGTTGGAATTAAAGTTACCTCGGGTCCGGTATTAGATAAACCTGGTGATTTAGCTGGATTACTTACCAATCTTGATGAGCGAGATGTGTTATTTATAGATGAAATTCATAGATTAAGTCCTATTGTAGAGGAATACTTATACTCTGCAATGGAAGATTATAAAATTGACATCATGATTGAGTCTGGTCCCAATGCTCGGTCTGTTCAAATAAATTTAAACCCTTTTACACTTGTAGGAGCTACTACTCGTTCTGGACTATTAACAGCTCCAATGCGTGCAAGATTTGGAATCGCTTCAAGGTTACAATATTATACCACAGAATTATTGACAACTATCGTTCAACGAAGTGCTTTGATTTTAGGTGTTTCTATTAGTACGGAAGCCGCAATAGAAATTGCTGGTAGGAGTAGAGGTACACCCCGTATTGCAAATGCATTATTGCGAAGAGTTAGAGATTTTGCTCAAATAAAAGGAGATGGAAATATTGATATAAAAATTTCAAAATATGCTCTTGAAGCATTGAATGTCGATGCGCATGGATTAGATGAAATGGATAATAGAATTTTATTAACTATTATTGAAAAATTCAAAGGAGGTCCAGTAGGAATAACCACCTTGGCAACTGCAGTATCGGAAAGTTCTGAAACCATAGAGGAAGTATATGAACCTTTTTTAATTCAACAAGGTTTTATAATGAGAACTCCAAGAGGAAGGGAAGTTACGGAAGCTGCCTATAAGCATTTAGGAAAACTTAAAGGTCCAAAACAAGGAGGATTGTTTTAGGGCTATTAATAAAATCATGATATCACTTATATCAATAGCTTGAATTCTAAATCGCATCATACAAATATTATTAAAACCGAAGCAAAACGCCTTGGATTTTTATCATGTGGAATAAGTAAAGCTGAGTTTTTGGAAGATGAAGCCCCGCGTTTAGAAAATTGGTTACACAAAAATATGCATGGCGAAATGAGTTATATGACTAACCATTTTGATAAAAGATTGGACCCAACTTTATTAGTTCCAGATTCAAAAAGTGTAGTTTCGTTATTGTTAAATTATTTTCCAGAAGAAACTCAAACTAATAATACTTATAAAATATCCAAGTATGCATATGGAGAAGACTATCATTATGTCATAAAAGATAAGCTAAAACAATTATTAAATTTCATTCAAGATGAAATTGGAGAGGTTCATGGTAGAGCCTTTACAGATTCAGCTCCTGTACTAGATAAGGCCTGGGCTGCAAAAAGTGGTTTGGGGTGGATAGGAAAGCATAGCAATCTTATTACAAAGTCAAATGGCTCATTTTACTTTATTGCGGAATTAATCATAGACCTAGAACTAGATTATGACTACGCAGTAACTGATCATTGTGGAAATTGTACAGCTTGTATAGATGCTTGCCCAACTCAAGCAATCACAGAGCCCTATGTAGTGGATGGAAGTAAATGTATATCGTATTTTACAATTGAATTAAAAAATGAAATTCCTTCTGACATGAAAGGCAAGTTTAATGATTGGATGTTTGGTTGTGATATCTGCCAAGATGTATGTCCATGGAACCGTTTCAGTAAAGCTCATAAGGAACCGCTTTTTAATCCTAATCAAGAACTGTTATCAATGTCTAAAAAAGATTGGGAAGAAATTACTGAAGAAGTTTTTCGAAAAGTATTTGAAAAGAGTGCAGTTAAAAGAACAAAATATTCTGGTTTTATTAGGAATATTAACTTCCTTAAAAGTTAATATTGATATGAGTTTAGGTTTATTCTTTGTTAACATTACAGATGAATTAAAAAGTATTTAAATTAATACTAGTAGGAATCGAGTATGTTAGGATTTTTTATAGCTAATAGCGAACAGCTAGATTAAATCAAAATGAAAAAATTACTCTATTTAGTCTTAACGGTCTTAATTGTTTCTAGATATTGGAGATTGGGATGTTAGCAGAGTGATTTATATGAGTAGGATGTTTTATACTGCTTCCTTTTTAATCAAAACTTAAGTTTCTGGAGTGTTTCATATGTTACTTCTTATAGCCGATTTATTAAAATAATACACAAATGATAAAAGTGGCACATACACTCCAATTATTAGCCAGTGTTGAAGAAATTTAGAAAAAGCAAAGAATAAAAGCTAATTGATGATCGTCTTTTTAGTATTTTAAAGAATTGTGGATGCAAATAATTATACTATATTTGAATTTTTAATTTAGTAGCCAATGATCACCCATTTAAAGGGAAAGTTAATTGAAAAAAATCCAACAAATATAGTTGTAGAATGTAATGGTGTGGGATATTCAGTTAATATTTCATTGCATACTTTTTCGCAACTTCCTTCTGGGGAACATGTAAAACTTTTTATACATTTACAAGTACGGGAAGATTCGCATACATTATTTGGATTTTCAAGTAAAGTTGAACGCGAAGTATTTAGGTTGTTAATATCGGTTTCTGGAGTTGGAGCAAGTATTGCGAGGACAATGTTGTCAACCTTATCTCCAAAACAAATAATGGAAGCAATTACTCAAAATAATATAGCAGCTATACAGTCGGTTAAAGGAATTGGTACTAAAACTGCTCAACGAGTTGTTTTAGATTTAAAAGATAAAATAATAAAAATTTATGGCTTAGATGAGGTTTCCTTAGCTTCGGGCAATACTAATAGAAATGAGGCGTTATCTGCTTTAGAAACATTAGGTTTTGCTAGAAAACAAACGGAAAAAATTTGTGATGATATTGTAAATAAAAATCCAAATGCTTCTGTTGAAACTATAATAAAACAGGCTTTAAAAAATTTGTAACAATTGGGCTCAAAAAATTACGATTTAAAAAATAGCTTTTTCAAGCAAATATTAGTTTTAGGTGTTATTATAAGTAGTTTTGCTACTGCTTATTCTCAAGATTCTACCAGTACTGGAAATACTATGGGACGTTTGGATTTACCTACTCCAATTAGTATACAAGACTTGTACACCTATGATCTAATAACTGAAATGTATATTTATACTCAGATTATTGGAGATTTTTCAATATCATATCCGCTCATTTTAACGCCAGAAGAATATAGAGACTTGATTCTTAATCAGCAAATGAAATCTTATTTCAAAGACAAGATTGATGCCGCTGATGGAAGAAAAGATGGCGCTGAAGAATTACAAAAAAACTTACTGCCAACCTTTTATGTAAATTCAGGATTTTTTGAATCTATTTTCGGCGGTAACGAAATTGAGATACTCCCGCAAGGTATGGTGGAGATTGATTTAGGTTTGTTATATACAAAACAAGATAATCCGGCATTTTCGCCAACAAACAGAAGTAATCTATCTTTTGATTTTGACCAAAGAATTAGCTTAAGTTTATTAGGTAAAATAGGAGAAAGACTTCAAATTACTGCAAATTATGATACTCAATCAACATTTGATTTTCAAAATCAAATCAAATTAGAATATACGCCAACAGAAGATGATATCATTAGAAAAATTGAAGTTGGAAATATTAGTATGCCTTTAAATAGTTCTTTAATTCAAGGTGCTCAAAGTTTATTTGGTGTAAAAGGTGAGGTTCAGTTTGGAAAAACAACTATAACAGGGGTTTTTTCTGAACAAAAATCTGAAACAAGAACTGTGATTGCAGAAGGTGGAGCTACTATAACAGATTTTGATATTTTTGCTTTAGATTATGACGAAAATCGACACTTTTTCTTGTCTCATTATTTTAGAGATAATTATGATAGAGTCTTAGCGCAATATCCTTTTATAAATACCAATATTCAAATTACAAGAACTGAAGTTTGGATTACAAATAGAACTAGTGCTACCGATAATGTTAGAAATATTGTTGCACTTCAAGATATTGGAGAGTCTAACCCTGATAATATAGGTTTGCTATTTCCTCCTGGAGGATTTATAAATGTTCCAAGTAGATCATACCCTGATAATGGCAACAATAAGTTTAACCCACTAGGAATAGAAGGGAGTGTGCCTTCTGATTTAACACCTGCAATAAGAGACATAGCAACTGTCCAATCAGGATTTAGTGGCGTGCAAGTTAGAGATGGTTTGGACTATGTATCACTTGAAAATGCAAGAAAATTAAACTCTGGAGAATACCGATTAGATAAACAATTAGGGTATATTTCTTTAAATCAGCGTTTAAACAATGATGAAGTGTTAGCAGTTGCATTTCAATTTACTGTAAACGGTACTGTTTATCAAGTTGGTGAATTTTCAAATGGTGTTGATGCTTCAGGTGGAACCTTACCTGGTGGTGGTAATGAAGATCCTGTAGAAGGAATATCGCAAAATTTAGTTGTTAAATTATTGAAAAGTAATATTACAAATGTTCAAGAGCCAATATGGAATTTAATGATGAAAAACATATATCCATTAGGAGCTTTTCAACTTGAACGCGAGGGTTTTAATTTAAATATATTATATACAGATCCTTCTCCTCAAAACTTTATAAACGCTGCTGAAGGAAGTATTCAATTCCCTCCTTTAGCTTTGCCTGAAGATGTCCAAAACACAACATTACTTAGGGTATTTAATTTAGATCAATTAAATTTTAATGGAGATCCACAGCAAGGGGGTGATGGTTTCTTTGACTTTGTTCCGGGAATTACTTTAGACACACAAAACGGATGGATTATTTTCACTAATATTGAACCATTTGGTAGTCATTTATTTAAAAAATTAGAAGACCCTACTAATTCATCTGAAGACTACGAAAATCCAATAACATATAATGCCAACCAGCATAAATATGTTTTTAATACTCTTTATACTACAACAAAGACGCAAGCAGAACAAGAAGAAAGTGATAAAAATAAGTTTCAATTAAAAGGAACTTATAAATCTACAGGTGCAGATGGAATACCTATAGGAGCATTTAATATTCCACAAGGATCAGTAACTGTTTCAGCTGGAGGTAGAGTATTAGTTGAAGGAGTTGATTATACAGTTAATTATCAATTAGGAAGAGTACAAATATTAGATGCATCTTTATTGAATTCTAATACGCCTATATCTATTTCTACAGAAAACAACACTTTATTTGGACAGCAAACAAAAAGGTTTACAGGGGTAAATATTGAGCATTTGTTTAGTGAAAAATTTCAAATGGGAGCAACCTTTTTAAATTTAAATGAAAGGCCATTAACCCAAAAATCATCGTTTACTTCAGAACCAATAAACAATTCTATATTTGGTTTAAGTGCAAATTATTCAACTGAAGTACCATTTTTAACTCGATTAGTTAATAAACTTCCAAATATTGATACTGATGTTGAATCAGTCTTCTCATTGCGCGGGGAATTTGCATATTTATTACCAGGAGCTCCTAAAGTATCTGATTTTAATGGAAAGACAACAGCTTATGTTGATGATTTTGAAGCTGCACAAACAAACATCAATATTAGCTCACCCTTAACATGGGGTTTATCAAGTGCTCCATTAGGCTTTGGTGGAGAACTAGGAAATGGAAATTTAGCAACTAATTATAAACGCGCAAAATTATCTTGGTATATAGTAGATCCAATTTTTTATAGCTCACAAAGGCCTGATGGAATAACAGTAGATGATATCTCTACACCTTTTACAAGAAGAATATTTAGAGATGAGATATTTCCGAATCAGGATATAGTTGAAGGACAGACACAAGCTCTTTTTTCTTTAGATTTAGCCTTCTCTCCAACAGAAAGAGGACAGTATAATTATAATCCTGCAACAAATGGAACTAATGAACTCTCAAATCCAGCATCTAATTTTGGAGGTATTATTAGGTCATTAACTACTACAGATTTTGAGCGGTCAAATGTAGAATATATTCAGTTTTGGTTAATGGATCCTTTTATATACGACGAAAATGCAGGAAGTAACGGAGGAACTATCACGTTTAATCTTGGAAATATTTCTGAGGATGTTTTAAAAGATGGAAGAAAACAGTATGAAAATGGATTACCCAAAGATGCATCCACAATTAACACCATCCCAACTAATTTTGGTAAAGTTCCAACAAATCAATCCTTGATTTATGTTTATGATACACAGGGACAAGAACGTACAAATCAAGATATAGGATATGACGGTCTTAGTGATGGTGAAGAAGCTACAAAATTTCCTGATTTTGCTGGATTAGCAGATCCTTCGGGCGATAACTATGAGTATTTCTTGCAAGCTCAAGGAAATATTATAGAACGTTATAAAAAGTATAATGGAACTCAAGGAAATTCACCGGAAGTAATTACAAACACCAATAGAGGCTCAACTTCGCTTCCAGATGTTGAAGATATAAACCGGGACAATAGCATGAACACAATTAACAGCTATTTTGAATATAAGATTCCTATTATCCCTGGAATGGATGCTAACAATAGTGATTATATAACAGATACTAAAGAAATAAATGTTACGCTTCAAAATAATGAAGTAATTCCAGTAAGATGGGTCCAATTTAAAGTGCCTATTAATTCTCCAACTCCACTTACAACTAATCCTGCAGATTTTAGATCTATTCGTTTTATGAGAATGTTTCTTTCAGGTTTTGAACAAGATATAATATTACGATTTGGAACTTTAGATCTAATTCGAGGCGATTATAGAAAATATCAACTTCCATTAGATGCAAATGCACAAGATCCAGTAAACAGTACTACAACTTTTGAAAACTATGCGGTTAATATTGAAGAGAATGAAAATAGATTACCAATACCTTATGTTCTGCCACCAGGTGTTTATAGAGAACAATTAAATAATAATAACAACATCATTCGTGAAAACGAGCAATCTATATCATTAAAAGTTACTGAATTAGATAAAGATGATGGCAGAGCTGTCTATAAAAACTTTAATGTTGACATGAGGCAATATAAGAATTTAGAGATGTTCATTCATAACGAATCTATTGAAGGTTATGGAATGCTCAACCCTAAAGATATGGTTGCTTTTATAAGATTAGGGAATGATTTATCTGAGAATTATTATGAAGTTCAAATTCCGTTAAATCCTACTTCTTTTGGAAGTACTTCACCTGAAGAAATTTGGCCTATAGAAAACAGGCTTCTTTTACCATTTGAGTTATTACAACAGGTAAAAACACGTAGTTTAGAAGATCCAAATAACAATCCTAATGAAGTTTCTTATTATATGCAGTCTGAATTAAATCCAGATTTTACTTCAGGCGCAGAAAATGAGCTTACAATTGGTATTAAGGGGAATCCGAGTTTTGGTAATGTACGGACAATCATGATTGGTATTAGGAATTCCACAACTAATAAAATATCTGGAGAAACTTGGTTTGACGAACTTCGAATGACAGAGCTAGATAACAATGACGGATGGGCTGCTGTCGCAAGTATGGATGTGAATTTAGCAGATTTCGCATCGGTAAGTGCTACAGGAAATATAAGTACTGTTGGATTTGGATCAATTGAACAAGGACCAAACCAAAGAAGCCTAGACGATACTAAAGAATATGGAGTGGTTACTAATTTTAATTTAGGTCAATTATTACCTCAAACATGGGGAATTCAATTACCATTTAACTATGGTCGTTCGGAAGAATTAATTACACCAAAATATGATGAGGAGTTTCAAGATATTGAACTTCAAACTAGATTAGACAACGCAGAAAATACTGCTAGTCGAGATCAAATTAAAGAACAATCTGAAGATTATACAAAAAGGCAAAGTGTTAATTTTATAGGAGTTCGAAAAAATAGAGTTGGAGATGGAAAGCCTAAAGTATATGATGTTGAAAATTTTACCTTTTCGTATTCTTATAATCAAGTAGATCATAGAAGTTTTGAAATTGAAAGGTCTTTAGATCAAAATGTAAGATTAGGAGGAACATATAATTACAATTTTGAACCAAAAATAGTAGAGCCTTTTAAAAAGAATGATTCTATTTTTAGAAGTAAATATTGGCAGTTATTAAAAGATTTTAATTTCAATTATTTACCTTCTAATATTACTGTAGGATCAAATTATGTTCGACAATACAATGAGCAAAAATTTCGAGAGCTTAATTTACCAGCAGGTAATATTGGAATACCTACTTTATATCAGCGTAATTTCTTATTTGATTGGCAATACACAATTAATTACAATTTAACAAAATCGTTAAGATTTAATTTTACATCTACAAACAATCGTACTGTTAAAAATTATATTGACATATTTGGAAATACTGATGATTCTATAAATGTATGGGACGGATTTTTTGATGTTGGTGATCCAAATCAACATTCCCAATCACTTCAGTTAAATTATGATATACCTTTTAATAAAGTTCCGTTCTTAAAATTTATAAGAGCAACTTATTCTTATACTGGAGATTTTCAATGGCAAAAAAGTAGTGACTTATTTCTAGATATTCCAATTGTTCTTGAAGATGGAACAACCAACTATTATAATTTAGGAAACTCCGTACAAAATGCTCAAACCCATCGAATCAATTCAAGTTTAGACATGAAAACGCTTTACCGTTATATAGGTTTGACAAAAAGAACAAAAAGTAAAAAGGTTCTTCCATCAGGAGAAAATTCAGATGGTAGAGGTAAAGATTCAAATAGTAATAACGGTAAAGGTGATAAAAACTCTAGAAAAATAAATAAAGAAGAAACTAAATCAGGAATTGGAAAAAAATCTGGTAATAATAAAAATGGAGCAGGTGGTCTTGAATTTTCAAATACCCTATCAACTGGAGAAAAATCTATAAATGTTTTAATTGATTTAGTGACAATGGTCAAAAAAATACAATTAAACTATCAAGAAAACAATGGTGTATTCTTACCAGGATATATACCATCAGTTGGTTTTGCTGGAACTTTTAAACCTACTGCTGGATTTACATTTGGTAGTCAAGCTGAAATTAGGCATTTAGCTGCTCGCAATGGTTGGTTAACATTATACCCAGAATTTAACGAACAGTATACCGAGGCAGAATCAAAACAATTAGATATTCAAGCTAATTTAGTACCCATACAAGATTTAAAAATTGACGTTACAGCAAGTAGAATTTATTCAGAAAGTTATTCAGAAAATTATATTATAGAAAACGATTTATATCGTTCGTTAACTCCTAACACATTTGGGAATTTTAATATTTCTACTATAATGATTAAAACTGCTTTTTCTACTAGTGATGAAACTACTTCCCAACCATTTGAAGATTTTAGTGATAATAGATTAATTATAGCTAAAAGGTTAGCCGAAGAATATTATGGAACTGCTAACTACCCAGTAGATACTGAAACAGGTTATCCTATTGGATTTGGCAGTAAAAGCCAAGATGTTATATTGCCAGCATTTTTATCTGCTTATAAAGGGAGTGATCCGGAAAAGGAAAGCACAGGAATATTTAGAGATATTCCGATACCAAATTGGGATCTAAAATATACAGGTTTAATGAAAATAGCTTGGTTTAAAAAATATTTTAAACGATTCTCATTGCAGCATGGATATAGAGCTGGGTATACCATCAATCAATTTAGATCAAACTTAGATTATGATTCAAATAACCCTGATGATACTAATCAATCTGGAAACTTTAAGAGTATTACTCTTTTAACTAATGTTAATTTAATTGAACAATTTTCTCCTTTAATTAGAGTAGATTTTGAAATGAAAAACTCAATTAATATTTTATTTGAACTTAGAAAAGATAGAGCACTATCGTTTAGTTTTGCAAATAATTTATTAACTGAAATTCAAGGAAATGAGATTATAATAGGAGCGGGTTATAGGGTTAAGGATTTGCGTATTGGTACTAATTTTGGCGGAAAGAAACAAATTCTTAAAAGTGATTTAAACTTTAAAATAGATCTTTCACGAAGAGACAACAAAACAATTATTAGATATTTAGATATTTCCAATAATCAAACTACCGCTGGACAAACAATTTATGGAGCACAATTGTCAATAGATTATGCTCTAAGTAAAAACTTAACAGCATTATTTTATTATGATCATTCGTTTTCTGAATATGCTATTTCAACTGCATTTCCTCAGACAACAATTAGAACAGGATTTACGCTTAGATATAATTTTGGAAATTAACAAATTAGATTAATTATTATGAATATACCTTCAAATTTAAAATACACAAAAGACCATGAATGGATAAGTATTGATGGTGATTTAGCTACAGTAGGAATTACCGATTTTGCTCAAGGTGAATTAGGAGATATTGTATATGTAGAAGTAGAAACTCTTGATGAAACTCTAGACAAAGATGAAGTTTTTGGAACCGTAGAAGCAGTTAAAACTGTTTCAGATTTATTTATTCCACTTTCTGGTAAAATTGTTGAGTTTAATGATAGTTTAGAAACAGAACCTGAAAAAGTAAATTCAGATCCTTTTGTGGAAGGATGGATGATTAAAATTAAGATTTCAAACCCAGACGAAATTAATGAATTGTTAGATGATGAGGCTTATAAAGAAATTGTGGGGGTTTAAACATCTTCTAAGTATTTGTTTAGTTTATACGGCATTAATAACAGTTGTTTTTTTATATCCTTTAAAGGGAATAACTATAACTAATTTCATTATACCAATAGATAAATTAATTCATGTTTTAATTTATCTTTCCTTATCGTTTTTATGGATAAGTTATTCTAGTAAGCTTACCAATTATAAAAAAACAGTGACCACTATTATTATGGTAATATTATTATGTTTTTTTTATGGCATAATAATTGAAATAGTTCAAGAACTCTTTATTCCTTTTAGAAATTCGGAGTTATTTGATGTTTTAGCAAATACGATAGGTGCTGTTTTAGGAGCATTATTATTTTGGAATATTAAAAACAGAATTAAATCCTGAAAGCTTTTATTTACTGAAGAAATTATATATTTTAGCAACAATATAAATACACATTTATGGAGCCAAAGAAAAACCCAAAATCAGATCTGAATCGTAGGAGTATGATATTTTTCCAATTAGGAATGATATTAATACTTTTTATCACATGGAGTGCTATTGAAAATAAAACTTACGACAAATCTCAAATAACTCAAGACATGCTAAATTTAGGCGATGAGTTAGAAGAAGATATTCCAATTACAGATCAAAATATACCACCTCCACCACCTCCACCTCCACCACCAGCACCTGAAGTGATTGAGGTAATTGAAGATGAAGATGATATTGAAGAAACAATTATTGAATCTGCTGAGGTAAATCAAGAAGAGGAAATTGTAGAAATTGACGACATTGAAGAAGCAGATGAAGAAATTGATGATGTTCCTTTTGCTGTAATTGAAAATGTGCCTATTTATCCTGGCTGTGAAAAGAAAAAGAATAATACCGAGAAGAAAAATTGTATGTCTGAAAAAGTTCAAAAATTTGTTCAGAAAAAATTTAATACCGATTTAGCAGGAGATTTAGGTTTAGAAGGAAGACAACGTATTTCTGTTCAATTTAAAATTGATAAATATGGTGACGTAGTAAATGTACGCGCGCGTGCACCGCATCCAAAATTGGAACAAGAAGCTGTGAAAGTTGTTAAGGCATTACCAAAAATGATTCCTGGAAAACAAAGAGGTAAAGCAGTTGGCGTATTATATTCATTGCCTATTTTATTTCAAGTAGAAAATTAAATTATAAAAATATTTTATTTATTAATCCCGTTTCTATTTATAGAAACGGGATTTTTTTGGTAAACATTACGTTGATTTTTTATCTTATCCTTAGCCGAAATTTTGATGGTTAAAACTATCGATGAATCAATTCCAGAATTTTAAAATGGTAATCATAGAAAATAATGTGCCTAAGGTTATTAATTTAAAAGCGAATACAGAACCGTTTATAGAAATCAAAGAACGTGGGTTAATTTAGGTATTCGAATTAATTTGTTTAGAAAAATTAATGTAACAAAAAACCTCTTAATTGAAGAGGTTTTTTGTTAAAATTTAAAAGGGATTAATCTTGTTTTACTTCTTTCTGTTATTTTCTTCAAGAAACATTTTTACAAGTTCATTATAAACGGAAGTGATGAATATTTCTCTAGTAATAGGACCATCACCATACCCTTGTGCATCCTCGATTTTAGTTATACTTTTATTGGCTAATACTTCTTCTAAAGTTTCACCATTTTGTACTAATAAACCCACCCGCTTATATATTTTTGTTAAGGCATTATTTTGATTAAGTATTTGAATTGGTCCAATTAATAAATCTCCTTGACCTGGTACAATTTTAGTATTTTCATTTGTAAGTCTATAAAGTTTAGAAAGTGCATTTTCTATATCATTAAAACTCTTTCCTTTTTCAGCATTAATTTCCGGATATTTTTTATTTAAAAAAATAGATCCAGTAAATAACACATTTTTTTGGGTTAAGTAAACAGCAGAATCACCTAAATCATTTAAAGATATTATCTCTATTTTTTTAGTTTCAAAATTTAATGATAATTGATTATTGAAGCCTAAGTCAGGCTTAAAATTAGGTCTAGAAAAATCTTTTGTACCTGGCTTACTTTTTGTTATGAAATTTTGAGCCAAAAATAAAGCCCCATCTTTTCTTAATTCACTAATTATTTTTTTATTTTTTATAGTATTTGACGTAGTTATTAAATAGTTAATTGATAATTTTTTATCTAATTTATTAACTATTTTTAAACTACGAATCATTTCTTCTTCGTTTTGAGTATCTATTAAAACAACTCCTTTTGTTGTTAAAATAACCCCCATATTTTCTTCAACACCATTTAAAAAATACACATCTGTCGTAACTTTTACCAATTTGGTATTACCAGAATAATTATCATATGCATCAGATAAATTACCAATGGATGTGTTAATATTACCTGCTTCTGCTCTTCTCTTTTCCCGTTGTTCTTTTGTGTCAAAATTTTGGGCATTTGCAATTAATCCAACAAATAATAAAAGAGTAGTTAAAAATATTTTAGACTTCATTTTTGTTTTTTTTTAATTAGTTGTAAAATTACTGAAATTAAGTTTATTATTATAGAATAAAATCTTAAAATAATTGTGAAGATATAAGAGGTATTCTATATTTGCAGAATTAAAAAAAACAATTGCCAACTTCGAATTCATATCCTAATTTTTTTTCTTTTTATAATAATTTCCTCGAAATAACCAAGGTTAGATTATCGGTGAGTGTTTTGTTTTCATCAATAGCAGGTTATCTTTTAGGAGCTGATGTTGTTGATTTTTCTGAATTAATACTCTTATGTATTGGAGGCTATGCAATGGTAGGAGCATCCAATGTATACAATCAAATTATAGAAAGAGATTTGGATGCTTTGATGAAGCGTACCGAAAACAGACCTATACCTTCAGGGAGAATGAGTGTAAATACTGCTTTTACAATTGCTGTGGTTTTAACAGTCATTGGAATAGTTTCATTATACATCATTAATCCAATTACAGCAATGTTTGGAGCGATTTCTATATTTATGTATGTGAGCTTATATACACCCTTAAAAACAAAAACATCACTATCCGTATTTGTTGGAGCATTTCCAGGAGCAATACCTTTTATGTTAGGTTGGATTGCTGCAAACAATGAATTTGGTATTGAGCCTGGAACATTGTTTATGATACAGTTTTTTTGGCAATTCCCTCATTTTTGGGCCATTGCTTGGTTTTTGTATGATGACTATAAAAAAGCGGGTTTCTTTATGTTGCCAAATGGGAAACGTGATAAAAGTACTGCATTACAAGCAGTATTATATACATTGTGGACCGTATTAGCTTCATTAATTCCTGTTTTTGGAGTTACCGGTAAATTATATTTAACACCTGTTTCTGGAGTTATAATAGGATTGATAGGATTGGGGTTTTTATATTTCGCAATGCGATTGTACAAGATTAAAACCAATAAAGTTGCTAAACAATTTATGATAGCAAGTGTTAGTTACATCACACTGTTGCAAATTGTATATGTAGCTGATAAATTTATTAGATAAATGGGACTGACTTTAACCAAAATGGTTCAAATGGATAATAATAAACCAAGAGAAGATCGCGCAAAGAAAATGATGCTTTGGTTTGGTATGATTAGTTTAACGATGAGTTTTTTAGGTATAACTAGTGGTTATATTGTAAGTAAAGAACGTGCAGATTGGTTGACTGATTTTCAAATTCCAGAAGCATTTTATATAAGCTTGTTTGTTATTTTGTTAAGCAGTATTACTTTTTATTTTGCAAAAAAATATGTGATAGCACAACAAAGAAAAAAAGGAATGGTATTTTTAATCATCACTTTTTTATTGGGAACTACATTTATAATACTTCAATTTAAGGGTTTTTCTGAAATAATTTCAAGTGGTTATTTTTTTACTGGAAGTGAAAGTACGATCACAACTTCCTTTATTTATTTGGTAGTACTTCTACATCTAACACATATGCTAGCAGCGCTAATTTCAGTTATAGTCGTAATTTATAATCATTATAAACAAAGGTATACTATTGGAAATACTGTGGGTATTGAGATAGCAGCTACTTTTTGGCATTTTGTTGATGTTTTATGGATTTACCTCTTTTTATTTTTCTATTTTGTTAGATAAAAAATATATGTATTTTTGAAATCGATTTAAATCAATTATTTTATATGGATACTACAGTTGCAAAACCAAGCACTGATAATAAAACTTGGAGCGGAGGAAACAGACCACTAAATGCCAGTTATGGTAAAATGATGATGTGGTTTTTTATTGTTTCTGATGCATTAACTTTTTCAGGATTTCTTGCTGCTTACGGCTTTTCTAGATTTAAATTTATTGACTCTTGGCCGATAGCTGATGAGGTATTTACGCACGTTCCATTTATACACGGTAATTTTCCGATGTATTATGTAGCTTTTATGACCTTTATATTGATTCTCTCTTCTGTAACAATGGTTTTAGCGGTAGACGCTGGCCATCATATGAAGAAAAATAAAGTTATCGTTTATTTGTTTTTAACCATTATTGGAGGTTTAATTTTCGTAGGTTCTCAGGCTTGGGAATGGGGAACATTTATCAAAGGAACCTATGGTGCTGTTGAAACAAATGGAGGTAAAGTTCTTCAATTTGTAAAAGAAGATGGATCTAGAGTTGCATTAGGTGATTTCGCAAGTCCTATTCATTCTGAAAGAACAAGTCAAGGAAGTAATGAAGCCATCTGGTTTTATTCTGAAACTCCAGAAACTAAGGTAAGTTTAGCTGAAGTAACAAAAGGATTTTTAGAAGATGAATCACTATTAATACGTACTCAATATTTAGATAAAAATGGTAAACGAATCGTTCTGTCTAGAGCAGAATCGATAGTTAAATTAAAAAGTGATGGAAAAAGTATTGTGGAAGGTGCAAACTTAAAACACAACGAATATGGGACTCCGTTATTTGCAGATTTCTTCTTCTTTATTACAGGATTTCACGGATTCCACGTATTTTCTGGAGTTATATTTAATATCATAATTTTCTTTAATGTTATTATTGGAACTTACGAGCGAAGAAAGAGTTACGAAATGGTCGAAAAAGTTGGACTTTATTGGCATTTTGTAGATTTAGTTTGGGTATTTGTATTTACCGTATTTTACCTTGTTTAAAAAAGAATAATATAGAACAAATGGCACAAGATCATAAATTAGCAATATTTAGAGGAAAACTTAAGTTTAAGTCTATCCAGTCAAAAATCTGGGGTGTATTTACCTTACTTTCTATAATTACTGTAATTGAAGTTTATTTAGGGATTGTAAAACCTGAATTTTTAACCACTAACCGCTTGTTTGCATTAAAATATCTAAATTGGATATTCTTGATTCTTACCGTTATAAAAGCTTATTATATAACTTGGGATTTTATGCACATGCGTGATGAGAAAATGGGTTTAAGAAGATCAGTAGTATGGACAGCAGTATTCTTAATCTGTTATTTACTTTTTATATTGTTAGTAGAAGGGAATTATATTTTTGATATCTATCAAGAAAATTACATTAAATTTAATTTTTAAACTTAATATAATTGAACTAAAAAAACTCCATTCAATAAATGATTGGAATTTTTTATAAAATAATGCGTAAATTATTGTTCATCTTTATTTTACGAACTATTTTTGCAACGTGAATGCTACAGCTAAAATTAAAAAATTCGTCATACTAGGAATTTTGTTCCTGCTTCCTATTATTGCCTACCTCTTTTTCTCTTCAGGAATTAATCATTTTGCAAAACTACCTGTATTAACAAAGAATGTTTTAGAAATTGATCAATTTAAAACTGAAAATGGAGCATCTAAACTATTAAAGGATCACATTACTGTTTTATGTTTTTTCGGAAATAACCTAGAACTAAGTAAGGCTAATGCTTTTAATTTGGCCCATAAGATTTATAAGAAAAATTATCAATTTAAAGATTTTCAGTTTGTCATATTAACTCCAGATGGTTCGCAATCCCAAGTAAAATTATTAAAAGAAGAATTATCTGAAATAGAAAACTCTGAGAATTGGAATTTTGTTTACAGTTCGCCCAGTGAAATTGAAAGAGTTTTTAACTCGTTAGGGTCCAATTATTCATTAGATCCCAACATGGCTTCACCATATGTTTTTATAATTGACAAAGATAGAAGGTTAAGAGGTAGAGATGATGATGATGATTTAGGTTTATTGTATGGATTTAATTCTAGTGACTATTCAGAGGTAAATAATAAAATGAGTGATGATGTGCGTGTTATTTTAGCAGAATACCGTTTGGCCCTAAAAAAATACAATTCTAAAAGAGAAATATAATAATATGAAACAGTATGTCATATCCTTATAGCAATTAAATTGATTAATTGGCAACATCTGTGTTGCTCGTAAAAAACAGAATTTAATCATATGAAAAAGTATTCTTACATAGGTATCTCATTTGTTATTTTAATATTTGGTATTTGGGCAGTTCCTAAAATAGCAGATAGATTTACTAAACCTGATTTAGCAACGATTGGTAAAGTTCCAGAATTTAGTTTTACAAATCAAGATCAAAAAACGATCACGAATCAATCGTATCATAAGAAAGTTTATATAGTTGAGTTTTTCTTTACTACCTGTCCTTCTATTTGCCCTGTTATGAATCAAAATATGGTAAAAATACAAGATGAGTTTTTTGGCAATCCGAATTTGGGAATTGCTTCATTTACTATAGATCCTAAAACAGATACGGTTGAAGTTTTAAAAGAATATGCAATTCAATATAAAATTACCAATCCTAATTGGAATTTATTAACTGGTGATAAAGAAGCTATTTATCAAGTTGCCAATAGTGGGTTTAATTTGTATGTAGGTGAAAATTCTGAAGTAGAAGGTGGTTTTGAACATTCTGGGTTTTTCGCTCTAGTAGATAAAGAAGGCTATATTCGTTCTAGGTTCGACGAGCAAGGAAATCCTATTATTTATTATAATGGCCTGGGGGATGAGGGCGTGAAAATGTTAAAAGAAGATATTAAATTATTATTATAATGAAAGTAGAAACAAAACAACCTAAAAGCAAATATAACTTATGGATATGGATTATTTCCATTGTTATTCCAGTTGCAGTAGCAGTATTGTTTACTGTGAGAATTCCTGGTGTTGAACGTATGGGGTTTTTACCTCCAATTTATGCTACTATAAATGCATTAACAGCTGTTATATTAATAATTTCTGTTATTCAAATTAAAAAAGGAAATCGAAAAAACCATGAATTTTTAATGAAAACAGCAATCCTGTTGTCACTTCTTTTTTTAATGCTATACATCGCATATCATATGACTTCTGATTCTACAAAATACAGAGGAGATGGAATAGTAAAGTACCTTTATTATTTTATTTTAATAACACATATTATGTTGTCTATAACTGTAATTCCATTTGTATTAATAACTTATGTTAGAGCTATTACTGGAAAATTTGAAAAACACAAAGCAATAGCTCGAATCACATTTCCATTATGGTTATATGTTGCTATTACTGGAGTAATTGTATATGTAATGATTTCACCTTATTACTAAACTATAGTATGAACATTAAAACAGTTTTAATTACAATCATAATTCTTCTTTTTTGTTCGAGTTCTGTTGAAGCACAATGCGCTATGTGTCGTGCAGTTTTAGAAAGCGATGAAAACAGTCAAACAGCCAAAGGTGTAAATAACGGTATCATGTATTTAATGGTGTTTCCTTATTTATTAATTGGAGCTGTTGGATATGCAATCTACCGAAGCCGTAAAGAGGTAAAAAAATCTTAAATTCTAATTTATAAATAGTATAACGTTTTCTTTTTTTAGATATCTTTTTTAAAATTATTTGAAAGAGATATTATGTTATTTCTTAACACCATTTTCACACTTTACAAATATTAAATACTGTAATTTGTGCTATTAATAAATAACCATGATTGAAATTAAAGACTTGCATAAATCTTATAAAATGGGAACTAATTCCCTTCACGTTTTAAAAGGAATAAATTTTGAAGTTTCTGAAGGTGAGATGGTAGCAATTATGGGATCTTCAGGGTCTGGAAAATCAACTCTTCTTAATATTTTAGGAATCCTTGACGAAGCAGACAAGGGCAGCTATCATTTGGATGGAACCGTAATAAAAAACCTTAACCAAAAAGTAGCTGCGAAATATAGAAATAAATTTCTAGGATTTGTTTTTCAATCTTTCAATTTAATAAATTACAAATCTGCTTTAGATAATGTAGCATTACCATTATACTATCAAGGAGTAAAACGCAATGTTCGAATGGAGAAAGCATTGAATTATCTAGATAAAGTTGGATTGGCAGATTGGTCGAGTCACTTACCTAATGAGCTTTCTGGAGGTCAGAAGCAAAGAGTTGCAATTGCAAGGGCTTTGGCAAGTAACCCGAAAGTATTGCTAGCTGATGAACCAACAGGAGCTTTAGATTCAACAACTTCTTATGAGGTGATGGAATTAATTCAAGAAATTAATGATGAAGGAAAGACCATTTTAATTGTAACTCATGAGGATGATATTGCCCACATGTGCAAACGAATTGTTAATTTAAAAGATGGTATTATAATAGATGATTCGTTAGTGGATCAAGTACGGGTTAAAAGTTTAGAAAATGTTTAGGATAGAAAGCTGGCAAGAAATATTTGAAACCATGGGGAAGAATAAGCTTCAAACGGCCTTAACTATGATTTCTGTTTTTTTTGGAATTTTCATACTTGTTATATTAGTAGGTTTTAGTAGTGGTATTGAAAAAGGAGTTAAATCTCAATTTGAAGAAGATGCTACCAATAAAATTTCAATTAGAACAGGAAGAACAACAAAAGAATATAAAGGGCTTAATCCCGGAAGAAGGATTCAATTAAGAAACAAAGATTATGAAGGTTTTAACGAAAAGTATAAAGAAAATATTGAGTATAAAACATCTGTTTTTAGCACATGGGGTGGGCAAGTAGTTTATAAAGGAGAAATTGGAAATTATCGCATAGAAGGAGCTTATCCAGATCAACAATTTATTGAAAACCAACGCATGGTTTCGGGAAGATTTATCAATAATAACGATATTAATGAAATAAAAAAAGTTGCTATTATTGGAAATCAAATAAAAGAAGACCTTTTTAAAAAAAAGAACCCTATTGGGGCATATATTGAGATTTTAGGAATTAATTTTCAAGTTGTAGGTGTTTATTCTGATCCTGGAGGAAAAAGAGAAGAAAGTAGGGTTTTTATTCCATTAACGACTGCACAGCAAGTATTTAATGCTGGAGATAAGGTACGTTCTTTAGCATATACTGTAAACATGTCTGATAATTTTGATGAGGCAGTAGCTTTATCATTGGCAATGTCAGAAGGTTTTGAAAATGATATCAAAGCCAATCATAGTATTTCTCCAGACGATCGAAGTGCAGTAAGAGTCAACAATACCCTAGAAGAAGCGAAAAAAATATATGGTCTAATAGCAACGATTAGTTATATTTTTTGGTTTGTAGGAATTGGTACAATAATCGCTGGAGTAGTAGGAGTTAGTAATATCATGATAATTGTTGTTAAGGAACGAACCAAAGAAATTGGTGTCAGAAAAGCATTAGGTGCGTTGCCAAATTCCATCATTGGGATGATTTTACAAGAGGCTGTTTTTATTACTGCTTTTGCTGGATTTTTAGGTCTTTTTACAGGTGTTGCACTACTAGAATTGATAAGTCCTATGGTGGATAGTGATTATATTAAAGCCCCTCAGGTAGATTTTAAAACAGCGATGATTACAGTAATCATTTTAATAATAGCTGGAGCTTTGGCTGGTTTTGTTCCTGCAAGAAGAGCTGCAAACATACGCCCTATTGAGGCATTACGTGTAGAATAAATATAAAATAATGTTTAACAAAGACCGTTGGGACGAAATATTAGAAGCATTAAATGCAAACCGGTTTAGAACACTAATAACTGCATTTGGTGTTTTTTGGGGCATTGTGATTTTAGTTTTATTATTAGCTTTAACTAATGGACTTAAGAATGGTGTAACCACTGATTTTAATGACTTTGCAACCAATTCGATATTTATGTGGTCACAGAGTACTTCAATGCCATACAAAGGACTTCCAAAGGGGAGACGTTATAACTTTAAACTTCAAGATGTCGCTATTTTAAAAGAACAGATGCCGATGTTAAAATATGTTTCTCCAAGAAATCAATTGGGAGGGTATAGAGGAGCTAATAATGTAACTAGAAAAGAAAAAACAGGAGCTTTTAGTGTTTCAGGTGACTATCCGGAATTTATATACCAACAACCTATGGATATTTTAAAAGGTAGGTTTATAAATTATTCTGACATCAACGAGAAGCGCAAAGTTGCTGTTATAGGTATTGATGTTGTAAAATCATTGTATGACAAAGGAGAGGAGCCACTAGAAACCTTTATTAAAATTAATGGTGTTAATTTTATGGTAATTGGTGTATTTCAAAAAAGCAATAGTAATGGAGATGAAGAAGAAGATGCCAATACAATTTTTGTGCCTTTTTCAACCTTTTCACAAGTATTTAATTTTGGAGATAATGTTAGTTGGATGGTATTAACGGCCGAAGATAACACAAGTATTACCTCATTAAAGCCAGAAATATTTTCCATTATAAAAAAACAGCATATTGTAAATCCAGACGATGAAAGAGCAATTGGAAATTATGATTTAGCTGCACAATTTTCAAAAATAATGGGTCTTTTTAGTATTTTAACTTTTGTTGGATTTTTTGTTGGAACACTTGTACTTTTATCTGGAGTTATAGGTATTAGTAATATAATGTTAATTGTTGTAAAAGAACGCACCAAAGAAATAGGTATTAGAAGGGCTTTAGGAGCTACTCCTTGGGGGGTTAGAATGCAAATTCTTCAAGAATCTTTAACACTCACAATTCTTTCTGGCATGGCGGGTGTTTCATTTGCTTCTGGAGTTATTTGGCTTATTAATTTTTTATTAGAACGTATTGGTCCAGTAGAAAACTTTGCCAATCCATCTGTAGATATAAAAGTAATTTTAATCGCATTATTAATTTTAATATTTTTTGGTGTACTTGCGGGTTTAATACCTGCAATAAGAGCAACTAAAATTAAACCAATTGATGCATTACGAACCGGGTAAACATAAGATCAATAAATAAAAAAATACATTTATGAAAAGAGTAGGAACCATAATCACTTTAGCGGTCATTGTAATATTATTTATAGTAGGGATACGATATATTTATTTAAAGGATCAAAAAGATCCCGTAGTATATCAAACACAAAACCCCACAACAGAAACCATCATTAAAAAAACAATGGCTACCGGAAGCATCGTGCCAAAAGAAGAGGTATTAATCAAGCCAAATATTTCTGGAATCATAGATGAAATATTTGTGGAAGCGGGTGATTTTATTAACTCTGGAGATCTTATAGCAAAGGTAAAAGTAGTGCCTAATATTTCTTCATTAAACAGTGCCAAAAATAATATAAATAGCATAATTACTCAAGTAGAAACCGCACGATTGGCATTTCAAAATCAAGAAAATATTTACAATAGACAAAAAGGACTTTTTGAAAAAGGAGTGATTTCTGCAAATGAGTTTGATACCTCACAGTTATCTTATGATCAAACACTACAACGTTACAAGCAAGAGCAAATTAGTCTAACAAATGCACGTCAAAACTATGATATTGTAAAAACAGGTACCACTAGTGGTATGGGAGCAGCTGCAAATACAGAAATTAGAGCAACGGTTTCAGGCATGGTATTAGATGTACCAGTTAAAACAGGAAACCAAGTAATTGAATCTAATAATTTTAACGACGGAACTACTATTGCAATCATTGCAGATGTTGGGAATATGATTTTTGAAGGCAAAGTAGATGAAAGTGAAGTAGGTAAAATTAAAGAAGATTTACCTCTAGAAATTACAGTAGGAGCAATTGAAAATAAAAAGTTTGATGCAACTTTAGATTATATAGCTCCAAAAGGAGTTGACGAAAATGGAGCGATTCAATTTGAAATAAAAGGGATGTTAAGCAAACAAGATTCTACTTTTATTCGTGCAGGGCTAAGCGCTAATGCATCCATTATTTTGGCAAGAGCTGATAGTGTCATGTCTATAAAAGAAGCTTTAATTCAATACGATTCAACTACTAAAAACCCTTTTGTAGAAGTGGAAGTTGGAGATCAGAAATTTGAAAGAAAAGATATCGAATTAGGAATTAGTGATGGTATTAATGTAGAAGTAATAACAGGGATATCTGAAGGTGATAAAATAAAAGTTTGGAATCAATTAAAACCTACAACTAATTATGGCAGGGGATGATAATTTTTTATCAAAAATTGTAACATTTTTAACATTTCAAAGACAAATTCAACAATGACTATCAATATGAAAAAGTTTGTAATTATGTGTTTATTCCTAAGTACTGGAGTAACACTTACGGCACAGAATAAAAATTGGACGCTTCAAGAATGTGTAGCATATGCTATAGAAAATAATATCTCTGTAAAACAATCTGAACTAGAAATTGAAAATTCAGATATTTCAAAAAGTGATGCTATTGGAAATTACTTGCCATCCCTAAATGGATCGGCTGGGAATAGCTGGAACACGGGGCTTACGCAAGATGTAACTACTGGAGTGTTAAGGAATATTACTTCAAGAAGTTCTTCTTATAACCTATCTGCAGGAGTTACTGTATTTGGTGGATTACGTAATCATAGAGAATTACAAAAAGCAAAAATGTTACAACTTTCATCTCAATACAATTTAAGTAAAATTAAAGATGACATTGCTTTGTTTGTAGCGAATGGGTATTTACAAGTTTTATTAACCAAAGCCAACCTCCAAGTAGCTATTGAACAAAATAAAGTAACTGAAGAACAAATTTTACGAACTCAAAAATTAGTTGATGCAGGAGTTTTACCAGCAGGAGACTTGTTAGAAATAAAAGCGGTTAGTGCTCAAGAAAAACAAACTATTGTTAATTCAGAAAGTAATGTTAGAATCTCCTTAGTAAGTTTAGCACAGTTATTATTAATTAAAGATTATGAAAATTTTGATATAGCAGAACAAGAATTTTCTGTAATTTTATCAGAGCTAACAGGAAAGAGTGTTGATGAAGTAATCAATTCTGCTAAAGTAAATCGATTCGAAGTGAAAATTGCTGAGCAAAACATGAGTGTCGCTCAAAAAGATTTAGAAATTTCAAAAAGTATATATTGGCCAACCATTAATGCATTTTTCAATTACAATACCAGAGAAACTGATATTCCTAGGATTTCATCAATTATAGATCCAACCAACCCTACGATAACAAGTCAAATTGGGTATGTTTTTGCTACTGGTGAGGCAGTTGTTTCTGAAATTCCAAATACGAGTTTAGTTGAAAATTCCGCTAAACCATTTGGAGAACAATTATCAGATAACGATGGTATCTCTTATGGTCTAAACATGAGCATGCCAATATTTAACGGTTTTTCAACGCGAAACAATGTAAAGAGAAACTTGGTTAATGTTAAAAGAAACGAATATCAATTAGAACAAGCAAAGTTAGATTTAGAATCTTCAGTTTATCAAGCTTTTGTTGACGCAGAAGGAGCTAAAAAATCCTATGATGCTGCCCTTGCTTCTTTTGAATCTCAAGAATTAGCCTACGAATATGCTCAAACTAGATTTGATGTTGGTTTAACAAATTCATTTGAATTTAGCCAATCAAAACTAAGATACAGTCAATCAAATATTGAAGTAAATCGCTCTAAATATGACTATATTTTTAAACTAAAAGTATTAGAATTATTTTTTGGAATCCCAGCTAAAGAGCTTAAATTTTAAATATGAAAAAGAAAACCATCATTTGGATAATAGTTATCGTTACCATACTACTTATAGTGCTTATAGGTGGTAAAAAAGCAGGTTGGTTTGGGAAAAGCGGCAATTTTAAACAAATTGAAGTTACCAACATAAGCTTGATTGATATCGTTGAAACTGTTGCAGCGACTGGAAAGATACAACCAGAAGTTGAAATAAAATTATCTTCTGAAGTTTCAGGTGAAATAATTAAACTGCCGATTATAGAAGGGCAACAAGTAAAAAAAGGAGATTTATTAGTAAGTATTAACCCTGATTTAGTTCAAGCGCTAGTAAATCAATCTCAAGCGAGTTTACAAAATATAAAGGCACAATTAACCCAAGCAGAAGCGAATCTTAATAATTTGAAATTAAATTTTGAAAGAAACAAATCATTGTATGAAAAAGGGGTAATATCTAAATCTGATTGGGAAAGAACCTTTACTGATTATGAAGTTGCAAAAGCGAATGTAAAGTCTGCATATTATAATGTGCAAAGTGCTGAGTCTGGTGTTAAACAATCAAGAGATAACCTAGCTAGAACTTCTATTTTTGCACCTAGAGACGGTACGATTTCAAAATTATCCGTTGAATTAGGAGAACGAGTTGTTGGTACCGCTCAAATGGCAGGTACTGAAATTGTGAGGGTTGCAAACCTAAATAATATGGAAGTTGAAGTAGATGTAAATGAAACCGATATTGTAAAAGTAAATGTTGGAGATTCTACTATTGTTGAAGTTGATGCATATTTAAAAAGAGAATTTAAAGGAGTTGTAACCGAAATTGCAAATACTGCTGAAAATACCTTGTCGGTTGATCAAGTAACAAATTTTAAAGTAAAAGTTAGAATTCTCCCCGAATCTTATAAAGATTTATCGGCAGATAAACCTGAAAACTCATCACCATTTCGACCAGGAATGACTGCAACGGTAGATATAATTACTAATAAAAAAGAAAATATTATTGGAGTTCCAATTAGTGCAATAGTAATTAAAACAGACACTTCAAGTGCAAGAAGTAAAAAAATTATTAAAGAAACAATTTCTTCAAAGACTGAAAAATTTGAATGTGTTTTTGTTAAAATTGGAGATATAGCTAAATTAAGAGTTATCACTACAGGAATTCAAGATGATTCTAATATTGAAATTATTTCTGGATTAAATGAAGGTGATGAGGTAATTACTGGACCCTATAATACGGTTACAAAAATTTTGAAGTCTGGTGATAAAGTGGAGTCAAAAGTAGCAGATAAAAAAGAAGAAGGCGAAGAAGATAAATAATTCTCAACTATGGCCGTAATTTTATGTTTAGAAACTTCAACGACAAATTGTTCTGTTGCAATAGCTGTTGATGGTCAAATAATTGCTTTACAAGAGGATAATAACCATCAATATTCTCACGCAGAAAAATTACATTCATTTATTGATCAGGTATTAGCGGAAAGCGGAACATTAAAATCGAGTTTGCAAGCGATTGCAGTTAGTAAAGGGCCAGGATCTTATACTGGACTTCGCATAGGCGTATCTTCGGCTAAAGGATTGTGTTTTGCTATAGATGTTCCATTAATTGCGATACCTACATTAGAAGCGCTTGCAAATCAAGCTAATATAGAAAATGGACTTATTATACCCATGTTGGATGCAAGACGATTGGAGGTTTATTCAGCAGTGTTTTCTTCAGAAAAGGAGCAAGTACGAGAAACAAAAGCCGAAGTGCTTGATGAAAACTCTTATGATGATTATTTAAAATTAAATAACGTTTGTTTTATCGGTGATGGAGTTGAAAAATTTAAAGCGCTGTGCAAACATAAAAATGCTATTTTTATGGATGGAAAGCTACCATCAGCAAAACAAATGGGAGCACTTGCAGAAATAAAGTATTGTAAAAATGACTTTGAGGATGTCGCCTATTTTGAGCCTTATTATTTAAAAGATTTTATTCCAGGCTAGGACCTGTAATTTGTTAAATCACCTAATACTTTTATTAAAAATTAATAGGATTACAGACTTGCTCCTTCAACTCCATCTAAATATATGATTGCTTTTTTTAGATCTTTTTCTTTGTTTAAATCAAGATTGTATTTTTTAATATAGTCTTTTATTAATTTTTCGCTATTTCCAAATACTGTTAGTTTTTTACTTTTTGATTTAGGAAATTCCATCATTTCACCATTTTTCGTATAAATACTATAGCTAAACCTATCCTCAAATTCTGCTAAAGTGGATCTTTCATAATTGTTTTTAGCTTTCTTAGCTGGAAAATATTTTTTTGTTACTTTTTTAAGTAAGCTAAAATTATTTCCATCAAAAACCACTAAATAATAACCTTTGCTTGGTATAAAAACAAAAGTGTCTTTCATTATTTTGGCATAAATTTCTTTTGATTTTACAAGAGCTTTCGCTTTTTCATCATCGCCATTTAATGATTCTTTAAATTCTATTTCATCTGCAACAGCATTATAACGTAAAGCTGCATTGCTTAAGATTACTTCATTTTCTAAATAAACATTTCCTAATAGAAAATCGTCTAAATAGTATGGTGTTCCTTCGTAGTTTTCAGGAGCAGCAGGGTCGTAGATTCTTTTTGTGTCATACCTGTCAGCATTATAAACAAACCACTCTGTTTGACGTTGTGAATTTCTATTCTGTGCAGTAGCAAATGAACAACCAATAACTAGAAGTAGTATGGTGTTATAAATTATCTTTTTCATAGTTCAAATTTTAATTAAAAACAAATTATAGTATAAAAGTAGTTTTGATAATAGTGCTAAATAAATAATTTATTTCTCTATTTCTTATACAAAATAAAGTATATCTTTTTTTTAAATTAAATGATAGTTATAAAGTATTATAATACTTTATAACCTCAATAAGTCCAGGCTCTTTATTAATATTTACGTTGTTCTCCTTTACATAAATTTTAACTTCTTTAGATTGATCTCCAAAGGCTTTTATTTTAGATTTTTTTGAATTAGGTAATTCAACTAATACCCCATCTTTTTTATAAAGATATAAAATAACTTTTTCTTTATAGTTAGCTGCAACATTGCTAGCTAAGGATGTATATGCTTTTTGTTCTGGGATATAAACTTTTT
>ERZ887851.254-NODE-254-length-54973-cov-10.469190_pt1 | contig 54973 bp, 37 predicted proteins | sample MGYA00521100_ERZ887851 | MGnify/ENA primary metagenome ERZ887851 (study PRJEB32303, sample SAMEA104408602) | aquatic metagenome | biome: Brackish water; feature: Pelagic; material: water | place: Baltic Sea | collected 2014-06-06T16:11:00 | depth 11,444 m ... | reverse complement strand
CCGATTAAAAAAAAAAATAGCGCTGAGATTTGATTATATTGCATTAATAATCCCGAAAAAAAACAAAATTAATATGACATCAGTACTTCAACAATTGGATTGGATTGTTTTGGGAATCTATTTTTTGGCTCTAATTGGAGTTGCGGTATGGGTTTTTATACAAAAAAATAAAAATACAGAGGACTATTTTTTAGCAGGACGAAACGTCGGATGGTTTGTAATTGGCTCTTCTATCTTTGCCTCCAATATTGGTTCAGAACATGTGGTGGGGCTGGCAGGAACAGGATTTGAGTCTGGAACGCCAATGGCACATTACGAATTACACGCCTGGATTGTATTGTTATTAGGATGGCTGTTTTTACCCTTCTACATCAGAAGTGGAGCCTTTACAACTCCTGAATTTTTGGAAAAAAGATTTGACAGTCGTTCCCGTTGGTTTCTCTCTGTTTTTTCTTTGTTTGCCTATGTTCTCACTAAGGTTTCAATTACGATATATGCTGGAGGTATAGTAGTTTCTGAATTGCTGGGCATACCTTTTTGGTACGGTGCTATTGGAATTGTAATATTTACGGGTATTTATACCGTAGTAGGAGGATTGAAGGCCGTTATCTATACAGAAACACTTCAAACGATTGTTTTGATTTTTGGATCGGTGGTCATTACCTACCTGGGGCTTCAAGAAGTTGGTGGATGGGGACAATTACGCGAAACGGTTACAGCGGTTAGCCCCGACCATTTCAATATGTGGCGTCCGATGTCGGATCCTGATTTCCCGTGGACAGGCCTGTTGATTGGCGGAACCATTGTAGGAATATGGTACTGGTGTACGGATCAATACATTGTTCAGCGAACCCTTGCTGCCAACAACATCACCATCGCCAGAAGAGGTGCTATTTTTGGAGCTTATCTAAAATTATTGCCCATTTTGATATTTTTGGTTCCTGGGATTATTGCTTTTGCACTGACCCTCCAACAACCAGAAATTTTTGTGGTGGAAAGAGCAGATCGAGCTTTTCCTATGTTGGTAAAAACACTATTACCCGTTGGGCTAAAAGGACTGGTAGCCGGGGGGCTGATGGCTGCTTTGATGAGCTCATTGGCTTCGGTTTTCAATTCGTGTTCTACTATTTTTACTATCGATATCTATAAAAAAATAAGACCCGATATGTCCGAAAATGCTCTCATTAAAATTGGTAAAATTGCCACGGCTATTATTGTGGTTTTGGGAATTGTTTGGATACCGATTATGGAGAAAATTGGGGGGGGTGTGATGTATCAATACCTCCAAAACGTTCAGTCGTATATCGCTCCACCTGTAACGGCAGTTTTTCTTTTAGGAATTCTTTGGAAAAGGGTTACTTCGGATGCCGCTATTGCCACCCTTATGAGTGGTTTGCTTCTCCTCATACTCAGGTTAGGAAGTGAGATCTATTTCCAAGAGGAAATTTTATCTGGAACTTCTGTTGCTGGATTTGCCTTTGTGTTTGCTACCATTAACTTTGCCCACATGGCGATTTTTATGTTCATTTTTTCGGCCGTACTGTGTGTAACAGTGAGTTTGATGACGGCAGAGCCAGATTATTCCAGAATTGAGGGATTATCATTTGGAACCCTGACGTCTGACATGAAAGAGGAATACCGAAATTCATTCAACCGAACGGATTTGATTTTGTCAATCGTTTTAGTCGGAATGGTAGCCTGTGTTTTATTGTATTTTACGGGTTAATTTAAACTTTTTGAATCATGAGTAAATATGTTTTGTCGCTCGATGCTGGAACGACCAGCTCTCGCGCTATTTTATTTGACCAACAAGGCAATCAAATAGCTGTTGCTCAGCAAGAATTCACTCAATTTTTTCCCAAAAAGGGATGGGTTGAACACGATCCTATTGAAATTTGGGAGACACAGCTCAGAGCGGTTAAATCGGTTTTAGAGCAGGCCAATGTTCCATCTACGGATATAGATTCTATTGGAATTACCAATCAACGCGAAACGACCATAATTTGGGATAGGGCGACTGGAACTCCAGTATTCAATGCTATTGTTTGGCAAGACCGAAGGACTGCGCATATTTGTGAAGATCTGAAAGCTCAGGGGAAATCGGATCTTTTTACTCAAAAAACGGGTTTGGTCGTCGATGCCTATTTTTCTGGAACTAAAATTAAATGGATATTGGATCAAGATCCCGTGCTAAGAGATCGCGCTCAAAAAGGAGAATTGGCATTTGGAACTGTGGACAGTTGGTTGATTTGGCAACTCACCGAGGGAGCCATTCATGTAACCGATGCCACCAATGCCAGTCGAACGCTGATTTATAACATACATGAAAATCAATGGGATCAGGAGCTTTTAGAACTCCTAAACATTCCAATGTCTTTATTACCCAGGGTGGTCAATTCTTCTGAGATCGTTGGAACTACAGCTGTATCGGTTTTGGGGAGTGCTGTCAGTATAGCTGGAATAGCCGGAGATCAACAAGCAGCGCTTTTCGGACAGCTCTGTCTCCAGCCTGGAGCAGCAAAAAATACTTATGGAACAGGTTGTTTTTGTATCATGAATACAGGACCAAAAGCGGTTGTATCCAAAAATAAAATGCTGACTACCATTGCATGGCAGATGAATGGAGAAGTAACCTATGCTATAGAGGGTAGTGTATTCACAGCGGGTGCTTTGATTCAGTGGCTCAGAGATCAATTGCAAATGATTGATAAGGCTTCGGATATTGAAGCCTTGGCCGCAAGTGTAACTGATAGTGGAGGCATTACTTTTGTCCCTGCTTTATCGGGCTTAGGAGCCCCTTACTGGGACCCTCATGCCATGGGTGCCATTATGGGAATTACCCGTGGGACGAACAAGGGGCACATTGCACGAGCAGCTCTGGAGGCTATTGCGTTGAGATCCAGAGACATTATTATTGAAATGCAAAAAGATGCGGGGGTCGATTTTAAAAGCTTAAAAGTGGATGGTGGCGCCAGTAACAACAATTTATTGATGCAAATCCAAGCCGACTTGATAGGTGCCGATGTGATTCGACCTAAAGAAACAGAAACTACTGCTTTGGGTGCCGCATTTTTGGCAGGATTGGCAACCGGTTTTTGGCCCTCTTTGGACGCTCTTGAAAACCTTTGGCAAGAAGACCAACGATTTATTTCTTCTCCAAATCAACAGACACAAAGTACCATTTTGCTTTGGGAGGATAGAGTTCCCAGACTATTAAGCACCAATGAAAAGGAAGGATAACATAAGCGCCTTAGCCCAAGGTGACCCATGGGACATCGTGATTGTAGGAGGAGGAGCCAGTGGCCTAGGGGCGGCTGTTGACGCGGCCAAAAGAGGCTACAAAACATTACTTCTTGAAAAAAACGACTTCTCCAAAGGAACTTCTTCAAGGAGTACCAAATTGGTGCATGGCGGGGTGCGTTACCTCCAAAATGGAGATATATCTTTGGTAATAGAGGCGTTGAAAGAGCGGGGTATAATGAAAAAAAATGCCCCTCATTTGGTCAAAGACATGAGTTTTGTCATTCCTTTTTATGATTGGTGGAATAGTCCTTTTTATGGATTAGGACTCAAAGTGTATGATATGATGGCGGGTAAAATGGGATTGGGTCCCTCCACTTTGCTGAATAAAAATGAGACCATCGAACTGATTAATAATGTCAAACAAGAGGGACTTAAAGGGGGTGTAATTTATCATGACGGACAATTTGATGACTCCAGAATGGCAATTACTCTGGCTTTGACCGCTACTGAATTAGGAGCAACTTTGATCAATTATACTGAAGTTACAGCTTTGATCAAAAAGGAAAATCTCATCACCGGCGTAGAGGTTTTGGATGTTGAGTCGGGTGAAAAATATTCTATCCATTCCAAAGTGGTTGTAAATGCAACAGGAGTATTCAGTGATCTGATTGTTAAAATGGATCAACCAGAAGCTCGTCCAATGATCAGACCCAGTCAGGGAGTTCATTTGGTTTTGGAAAGAGATTTTTTGGATGGTAATCATGCAATAATGATTCCTCATACCACTGATGGTAGGGTTTTGTTTGCAGTGCCTTGGCACGATCATGTGGTGGTGGGTACTACAGATACGCCTATCGATCATGCAGACGAAGAACCAATTGCGTTGGAAGAGGAAGTTGCTTTTATTCTCAAAAATGCCTCTCAATACATGACCAAAAAACCCAAACGGAGCGATGTCAAAAGTGTTTTTGCAGGATTAAGACCCTTGGCAGCCCAACAAGGAGAGGCTGCAGAGACCAAAGAAGTTTCTCGGCATCATAAGGTAAATGTTTCCACCAGTGGCCTGATCAGTGTTCTGGGAGGTAAATGGACTACCTACCGAAAAATGGGAGAAGATTCCATCAATACTGCTGCTGTGGTAGGGGGATTGAAGGAACAAAAATGCAAAACCAGAAAACTCCTGCTCCACGGATATGACGAAAATACTGACATGAATGACCCTCTTCACGTTTATGGATCTGATCGTCAAAAAATCATTTCTATGGGGAATCCTAAAGACAATGAATCTTTATCAGATAAATTTTATATTAGTAAAAATCTTATTCTTTGGAGTGTTGAGAGGGAAATGGCCATTCATTTGGAAGATGTTTTGGCGAGAAGAGTGAGGTGCTTGTTTTTAGATGCTCAAGAAACTCAAAAAGTCGCTCCTCAAGTTGCTAGAATTATGGCGGATGCGATGAATAAAAGCGATGAATGGATGGCAAATGAGTTGACCGAATTTTATAAAATTTCACAAAACTATATATTATGAATATTGATCCGTATTTAGCAGAGTTTATTGGAACTTTTTTTCTTCTCCTTTTGGGAGCAGGTGTAGTGGCCAACGTTAGCCTTAAAAAAACAATTGCAGAAGGCCAAAATGCTTGGGTTTTGATCACCAGTGCTTGGGGTTTTGCGGTTTTTGTTGGAGTCTTTATCACGGGACAATTCAGCGGGGCTCACCTCAATCCAGCGGTAACATTAGGTTTGGCAGTTGCTCATAAATTTTCTTGGACTTTGGTTCCTGGATATGTAATCGCTCAGGTGTTGGGAGCCATGATGGGCAGTTGGGTCTGTTACCTTACCTATATCGATCATTATCGCCTCACCGAGGATGAGGGAACAGTTCGCAGTACCTTTTGTACAGGTCCAGCTATAAGGAATTATAAAAACAACTTCTTTAGTGAATTCTTAGGCACTTTTGTTTTGGTCTTTGGGGTAATGTTCATTGCCATACCCAATATAGCAATTGAAGGTGTAGTAGTTGAAAATTTTGGATTGGGAGCGTTGCAGGCGTTACCTGTTGCTCTTTTGGTTTGGGTAATTGGAATGGCTCTGGGAGGAACCACAGGCTATGCAATCAATCCTGCACGTGACTTTGGGCCTCGGTTGATGTATCAATTTTTACCAAGAAAAAACAAGAATGCAGATTGGGCGTACGCTTGGATTCCTATTTTGGGACCATTTGCAGGAGGGGCAACGGCAGGCTTTGCTTATCTTCTATTCGTTTAGGGAAAACATCACTTGTTTTACCCTTTCTGGATAGTCGGTAATGATTCCATCTACATTCAATTCCATCATCTTTTTGATGTCTTCATTTTTGTTGATGGTGTAAGGAAAAATCTTAATTCCGGTTTGCTGAATTTTTTTAACGTTTTTAACGGTCAATGATTTAAAACTGGGGTTAATGGCTTTGGCCTGAACAGTTTTAGCAATGGGTAAAGCGTCCAGTGGATCAGCATCGGTCAATACAGCAATAGGAACCTCTTTATTCAACTCATAAAAGTGTTTAAGTTCGTCCCAATTAAAACTTGAAATGATGAATTGATTGGCATTCCAATACCCTTCTTTTAAATAGGTTTTCAAAAGTTCATGGGTGGGTAGGGCAGTCCCATTGCCTTTCAATTCGATGTTTAAAAACACCTTTCCTTGGATGAGATCTATCACCTCTTTTAGGGTGGGTATTTTATAATTTCCCAGAACATTAATTTTTTGAATAGAATCTAAAGTCAAATCTTCGATAAATCCCATTCCATCGGTCAATTTTTGAAGTGTTTTGTCATGAAAAACAACCAGTTCTCCTGATTTACAAAGGAAAACATCCACTTCAATTCCGTCCACACCCAACTCAATGGCTTTGGAAACCGAGGGCAATGTGTTTTCTGCGACGTGACCTTTGGCGCCTCTATGGCCTATGATGAGTGGAGTCGTGGGGGGGCTGCATTTCAAGTTCATGATTAAAATAATAATAAAAAATAAGAATTTGTTCTTACTCATAAAATTCCTTCACATTGGAGATTTTTTATCTTTTGATTTTTCGTTTTTTAATTTAACGGATTTCCAGTACATGTTTAAAGGGAGTATGGCCGTTAATATAGACTGTGTTTCCATGAGGTTTTTCATGCATTCCTCTCATGGTTCCCCATTGATGCTCAATTTTCCCCGGACCAAAGGTAATTACACTTTCGTCTTTAGTGTAAGTACCCCATCCTTCTTTTAGGAAATAGGAATCGGCTCTATTTTGATCTGAAATGACCCCCGAGAGTTCACCTCCCTTTCTGAAGTTCATTTCTAATGAAACCAATACATGTTCTGTTCCGGTAACTTCAATCGCCAATTGAATTTTTTGATCCAATTGAGTTATTATTAATTTGTATTGAATGATTTGGGCTTCGGACAACTTTCTTTCCTCTCGACGCATTTTGTTATAAACCCCATCTCCGATGATTTTTTCCTTAGGATAAGGCTGAAAATAACCGTGCTTCACAGACTTAGTAAGTATGATTTGATTGTTTTTTATTTCTGTATTTTCGGCTATAAACTGTCCTCTAGACCCAAAAAAGGTGGAGCCCAATCTTACGGATTGTAAAACCGCTGCCCCTTTTATTAAAGATAAAAAAGTGGGGTTGTTTTCAATGATTGAAACGTCGAATTCGGATTGTCGGATTCTTATAACACCGGAGTGTGAGAAATTTTTAAAATAATTTTTTGGTATCTCAGAAGAAGCTACTCTTTCGGTTTCAAAGATATGGTCCTCCAATAAGTACGGAATGTAATGCGTAATTTGGTGAGCCAAGTGGGTTTCAATAAATTCACATACTGCAGAATAAACAGGGTTTTTATCCAAGTGAGCAAAATAGAGGTAGGAATAATAATAACCACTGACATGGGCAATTTGCTCACTGTCTTGTCTTCCACTTGCATCCGTTAGCACTTCACCACCCGGTTGAATGTAATAGAGCGTCATTTCGAGATTTTTTCTCGACACATCCAAAAAATCCTCATTGTCCAATAGTCGCCCCATGGTGATGAACATTTCATCGCACACGGGGGAGTACGAACCTACACTCATTTCGGTATATTGACCATCGGGATCCAAATCTATACCTTCGGCCAACCAATCTTCTATACGATCCAAATATTTTTTTGAGGGAAAGAAGTGGTTTATTCTCGACAAAGCTGAACAGATCACCCAACGATGATTGGCCGTATGAGCTCCACCCACCAACAAACACTTCGATGCATTTCTTAAAAAAGCCTCCATTCGTGTTAATAAGGGAGCAGAATTGGCGTCTTTAAGCTCTTTAAAGCATACGTATATAGGACTCAGGTAGTTCACCATAAAGGCCGTATCAGGGGTAGAATGAAAATTGGTGCTGTGTAAATCTATAGTACCGTCAGAATGCTGAACATTAAGGACACAATCCATGGCATTTGTCAAAGCCAATAATAGACGGTCAGACTGATAAAATTTTGAATAAGGAACCAAAAAGGCACTCCCCAATTTGAAAATGAAACCGAACGTAGAATGAACATTGGGCACCTCAAATTTATCCTTTACTCCTCCAGACCAGCGGTCCCCATTGACGGGAAGTTGTTTTTTTAATAATCCCTCTATGTGTTGATCGTTAATGGAACTTAGTTTTTTCAATACCTCATGATGGTGATTTTCTTTTTGGGTATTCATGAAATGTGGACCTTGAATTGTTAAGGCACTGAATACGAGACTAGAATTAATCATAAAATCCCTTCGTCCGTTTACTTCATTTTGCATAATTTAGTTTCTTATAGTATTTAAAATTACATATTTTTTTCATAGTTTTTGGATCTCATTTTTGTTTTAAAATGATTTAAAAATGCAAGTTTTCAAAAACTATGAATTACATTTAAAAAAAAATATAGTTAAGATGATCTTTCAAAAGGAAATTACCCTTCCTTCCTTTCCAAGAGGGTTTCACTTGATTACCGACTATATTATAGAATTTTTGCCCAACAGAAGTGGAATACTTCATGTATTTATTCAACACACTTCTGCCAGTTTGACCATTAATGAAAACGCCGACCCCTCAGTGAGGGAGGATTTTGAAACTCATTTTAATCAATTGGTACCTGAATCAGCAAGTCATTTTTTACATACCCTTGAAGGGCCTGACGATATGACCTCACACATCAAAAGTAGTTTACTGGGGAGTAGTGTTAGTGTTCCCGTCCAGCAAGGGCGATTACTGTTGGGGACATGGCAAGGAATATATCTTTGTGAACATAGGAACCATGGTGGATCAAGGAAATTAGTCATTACAGTAGTGGGGGAGTAAAACCGTTTTAAATGATCAAAAAATAACATGAAAACATATACAATCACTTCTTTTTCGAACGCTATCAATTTATTTGTATGGATTGGTCTTTTTGTTTGTTGCGATCACAATAGAGAAGGAAAAGGTAAACCCAAATCTTTACCTCCCAATATGATCGTATTTATTGCCGATGATGTGAGTTGGGATGACTTGGGATGCTATGGAAATGATCAAGTTCATACCCCCAATATAGACGCGCTGGCTCGGGGGGGAATTGTTTTTACCAACGCCTATCTTACCACAAGTTCGTGTAGTCCCAGCAGAAACTCCATTATCATGGGACGCTATCCCCACAATACGGGTGCCGCAGAGCTGCACACTACTCCTCCTCTTGAGATGATTTCATTGCCTGAAATTTTAAAATCAAAAGATTATTATACCGTTCAGGCAGGAAAATTTCATATGGGAGATTATGCGAAACGGGGTTTCGATGAGGTGCATGAAAACGTTCAAATTAATGGCCCAGGTGGAGAAGACCATTGGATAAAATCGATTGAAAATTTACCCAAAGATCAACCTTTTTTTATGTGGTTAGCCTCCTATGATGCCCATCGTTCATGGGGTGAAAATCGTTTTGGGGGTACCCATGATCCTGATAAAATTGAAGTTCCTGAATATCTCATTAACGGCCCCGAAACCCGTCAAGACTTGGCAGATTACTATGACGAAATTACCCGATTTGATCATTCTATTGGGAGCGTCGTTCAAAAATTAAAGGACAAAGGACTCTATGAAAACACCTTGATCATCATCATGGCAGACAATGGAAGACCTTTTCCGCAAAGTAAAACTAGAGTCAATGATCAAGGCATTAAGACTCCATTTATTGTACATTTCCCCAAGATGATCAATCTTCCAAATTTACGTTCCAGCAGTTTAATCAGTGCTGTAGATATTGCCCCTACACTCATTGATATAGCGGGAATGGAGCCAGTGGATCATTTTCAGGGCGTTAGCTTTAAAAAACTTTTGAACGATCCCATTCAGAAATTCAGAAACTACGTTTTTGCGGAACACAATTGGCATGATTATGAAGCCTATGAGCGTATGGTGAGAGACGATCGTTATATGTATATTGTTAATAATAGACCTCATTTTGCTCAAAGAGGACCATTGGATGCCATCAACAGTCCCTCCTATAAAGAGTTGAAAGAAGCACTGTTCCAAGGAACCCTATCCAAAAAACAAGCTGAAATATTTGTAAGTCCACGTCAGGTAGAGGAGTTATATGATCTAAGTACTGACCCTTATCAATTCAATAACCTTTTACTGGGAGACGATATACCATTGGCCTATGAAAATTTGAGAGATCAACTCGGTCATTGGTCTGAGGCAACAGGGGATGATTTACCTGAACATCTGACTAAAGATTGGTATCTTAGGGAAGCGGTTAATGAAAACGAGAAAGACAATAAGGGACAAACCAAAACCAGACGAACCCCCCAACACGGTATCCGAGGGGAAATGCCTGGAACAACAACTAAAGCCATTACCATCAATAATAAAGGACCTTTTTAAATCCATACATTTTGAAAAATATTTTTTTAATGACCGTTTTGTTTGCATTCTTAATGTCTTGCAATACGACTAAGCAAAAAGGAGCAGAATCTCCCAATTTCATTTTTATTTTAGCCGACGATTTGGGGTACGGCGAAATAGGAATTCAGGGGCAGAAATGGATTGAAACTCCCAACATTGACCAATTGGCCCGAGAGGGAATGATCATGACCGATCATTACAGTGGAGCTCCTGTTTGTGCTCCCGCCAGAGCGGTTTTGATGACCGGTTTACACGCTGGAAACAACCCAGTGAGGGGAAATAGCGAATGGGGTGAAAGAGGGGATGTATGGAGTTTTAAAGCCATGTTTGAGGATTCTGTTTTAGAGGGTCAACGTCCCATGCCCGACTCTATCCTTACAGTAGCCAATATGTTACAATCCAATGGATATAAAACAGGAATGGTAGGCAAGTGGGGGCTAGGAGCTCCTAATACCTCCAGCATTCCCAATAAGAAAGGATTTGATTTTTTCTATGGTTACAATTGTCAGCGGCAAGCCCACACCCTCTATCCTTCACATTTGTGGAGAAATCAAGATCGACATATACTCAATAACGAAATTGTCGATAAAGGATCCTTGCCCGAGGGATGGGATCCCGATGATGATAAAAGCTATGCGCTTTACATCCAAAACGATTATGCCCCAACACTGATGCATCACGAAGCCATGCAGTTTTTGGAGCGCAATCAAGGCCAAAAGTTTTTTCTTTACTATGCCAGTCCTTTACCGCATTTACCCCTTCAGGCTCCTCAAAAATGGGTAGATCATTACAAAACAAAACTCGGTCCCGAAAAACCCTATCTGGGTAACGCGGGTTATTATCCCAATCGGACACCGAGGGCCACCTATGCGGCCATGATTTCTTATTTGGATGAACAGGTTGGCGATATTGTTGCTTTTCTAAAAAAAACAGGACAATATGAGAATACCATGATTGTATTTTCGAGCGATAATGGCCCTACCCACATAGACAAACAAGTCGACATTCAATTCTTTAACAGTACTGGAATTTTTGTCAATTCAAAAAATACGGTAAAAGGAAACGTCAATGAAGGGGGAATAAGAGTCCCTACCATTGTAACATGGCCTGCAAAAATAAAAGCGGGGAGTACTTCTGATCATCCCAGTGTTTTCTATGATTATTTTGCTACGGTGTGCGATATTTTGGGAGTTGAGTCGCCCTATCCAACGGATGGGATTAGTTACTATCCTGCATTAACGGAAAAACCTCAACAAAAACACGATTATTTGTATTGGGAATTTCCAGGCTATGGAGGACAACAGGCCATCAGAATGGGCAATTGGAAGGGCTTCAAAAAGAATTTATTTAAAGGCCCTTCGGCTATAGAACTCTATGACCTAACACAAGATCCTAAAGAATTAAATGATTTGGCGGCAGAACATCCCGAAATGGTTAAAAAAATGGAAGATTTTCTCGATGAGGCCCATACAACAGCGGCTCAGAAAAAGTTTAGAATTCCTGTTTTGGAGAAAGGAGTGAATGAATAATGCCGGATCCCATTATTTTTCAAAATCAGAGGGATTAACCCAATGGGTTTCTATCTTTTCTCCATTCATGTATCGATTGTAAAAGTTTTTTACATTTTCGCCCGAATAGGGGTATTGGTCAAATACATCTCCATCTCCCAAAACCCTGGGATCCCCTTGTTCCCTCAAATCTTTGATCAGTCGATTCTGGAGTTGGTTCTTTAGGGCAGCGTAACTTTCGTCACCAGCCAAATTTTCAAGACATTGAGGATCTTTTTCGATATCGTATAATTCCTCCTGCGGTCGTTTGCCGAAGGCGTAATTCCAATAGTTCGAATTCAAACCTTCACGACGGAGGTTCAAGATTTCAGTTTTTGTGGGACTTCCATCTGTATTGAGGTAACCGGTCTCAGGATTTCCAGCAGGCCAACGATTGGGTTCAAAATTTTGGCTGTAAAAATATTGCTTCGTTACAATTCCGCGAACAGGATAACCTTGATCGTTCTCCCTTCCCACATCGTGCCGCTCTTTTCCAATGATCATATACTCTCTTGGGTTTTCGTCGGGGAGATTGTGAAATACATTTTTCCAACTTTTTCCTGAAAAGGCTTCCATTTCATGGTCCTCCTCAGTAATACCCGCTAACTCTAAAAAAGTGGGAGCAAAGTCTGAAAAACTAAAATAATCGTTGATCACTCTCCCTGGATTTTTGATGCCTTTACCCCAGCGAATCGCAAGAGGGAGGCGGTTGTCGAAAGGATAGACCTGTCCTTTTATCCTGGGAAATGGCATCCCATTGTCGGAAGTGACTACAATGATGGTGTTTTCCAAAAGCTCTCTTTTTTCCAATTCTGATATAATTTTGACCAGGTGTTGATCAAAATATTCCACCTCAAAAGCATAGTCCAGCATGTCGGTTCTCACGTTTTTACTATCCGGCCAAAATTCAGGAACTTTATCGATTTCGTCTGTGCTTTTATTTCCTTTATTGATGCCCACTTCATATTCATAGGCCCGATGAGGTTCGTGTCCTCCTACCCAAAAGAAGAAGGATTGCTGCTCTGATTTTTCATTGAGAAAAACCTTAAAGTTTTCAAAATAATCCACATCACTGATGAATATGGCAGGGGGATCTAACTTTATATCTCGGTACACCTGACCGATAAGATTTCTCTGTTTACCTTTGATCATGGCTTTGCCGGGTGCCCATCCTTTTCCCGTAAATCCAGTTTTATAACCTTTCTCTTGGAGTACCTCGGGAAAGGTGGTGAATTTTTCTGGGAAATGGGGAACGTGGTTGGTGGCCTCCTCCAACAGCCAGCTGTTTCTCCCCGTTAGGATTGAAGATCGTGAGGGGGAACACTTGGCGTTGGTAGTGTAGGCATGGGTAAACAACAACCCTTCCTTGGCCACTCGGTCAAAACCAGGAGTCTTGATCCATGAAGTCCCATAAATACTCGTATGGGGATAAGATTGATCGTCTGAAATAACGAAGAGAATATTTGGTCTTTTTTCATTATTAAAATGGCATCCCGAAGAATACAAAAAGATCCATAAGAGTAATACAACTGTTTTTTTCATCTGTTACTATTTATTGTTTTTCAACATGTGTAGGGAAGATCTGAGTAATCCTTATGAATTGGTATTTAATAATCATTGGATGTTATATTTTGCCTCAATAAGTTCAGAATGTAGCTGAATACCGATTGTGTCGGTGATAAAACTATCGGATAAAAATACTTAGATCACTTGACTTTTTATTATTTTAAACGAAATAACTAAAAAGTTTTATGAAATATAAGCGTATCATTTCATTTGCAATCGGTTTATCAATACTGATTCCTTTTTTTTCTTGCCATTCAACCCAAAAAGGTTTTAAAAAACCCAATATCATTCTCATCAACATTGATGATATGGGATGGAAAGATGTTGGTTTTATGGGCAGTGAATATTATGAAACCCCAAATATTGACCTATTAGCTGCTCAAGGAATGGTGTTTTCCCAGGGTTATGCTGCGGCCTCCAATTGTGCTCCCAGTCGGGCCTCCATCACCACAGGAAAATGGACCACGCGTCACCAAATCTATACAGTATCCAATTCTGATCGAGGAAATACTAAGGATAGAAAGTTGATTCCTATTAGAAACACCACAGTGTTGGATCAGAGGTTTACTACCCTCGCCCAAAAGCTCAAAGCCCATGGATATGTCAATTGTCATTCTGGAAAGTGGCATTTGAGTAGCGATCCGTTGGATTATGGCTTTGATGTTAATATTGCTGGGGGAGAGCAAGGGGCTCCAGGGAGTTATTACCCTCCCTATGGAAAGGGAAAAGTGGGTTTAGAGGGAGGTAAAAGTGAATATTTGACCGATCTGATCATGGAAAAAACCCTATTGTTTTTGGATGAGGTCAACAAACCCTTTTTTTTACATTATACCCCCTATGCCGTCCATACCCCTATAGAACCCGTAGATTCTCTTTTGTATAAGTATAAAAATAAGCCGGCTTATAGGGGACAAAAAAATCCAAAATATGCTACTATGGTTGAAAATCTTGATCGTAATATTGGTCTTTTGGTCAGAAAATTAAAAGAGCTAAACCTTTTCGAGAATAGCCTCATTATTTTCACCTCCGACAACGGGGGCTATTACGGGAAAATTACCATGCAAAAACCGTTGAGGGCAGGAAAAGGAAGTTATTATGAGGGGGGGATAAGAGTACCTTTTTTCTTTTTGTGGAAAGATAAAATCAAGAGTGGAAAAAACAATGAAAACGCCATTTCTCACTTGGATATTTTTCCTACACTGATAGAAGTCCTCGGAGATAAAAGTGGGGAAAGCGAATGGGATGGTCATTCACTTTTACCATTGTTAACCCAAAATCAAGTTTTGCAAGAACGCTCACTTTTCTGGCATTTTCCCATTTATCTTCAGGGCTACGACATAGAACATAATGAAAACAGAGATTCTTTATTTAGAACCCGACCGGGATCGGTCATTCGAAAAGGGGATTGGAAACTACATTACTACTTTGAAAACAGTGAAGTTGAACTATACAACCTCAAAGAGGACATAGGAGAACTGAATGATTTATCAAAAACCAATTCTTTGAAAACGGCTCAGCTTTTAGGGGATTTAAAAAGTTGGTGGGAAGAAACAAATGCCCCAATCCCCTCCGAATTAAACCCTGATTATGCTCCCCATCAAAGGGAATGAAACACAAACAGATGGATGTTTTTGTCCAAGAAGTTTCAAAAGTAGAAATGATTTTTCTTGAATTTTTATAAAAAAGATAATCCAAAATAATTGTATCAACCGTTATGCTAAATTGAATTTTATTATTTTAGACGGTGAGGAGCTCATTGTAATTTACCGTTGCTTTTGGGTGCGATTATAGAAAATAAAAAATTAATGATGCCCAACGAGCTTTATTCAAACAAAAATTAGCGTTATCCGAAATGAAAGAAAAATTGAAAATTTTAGTATTACTAGCCCTTTTATTGTGTACTGCAGGACAAAAATTAATTGCACAAACTGAAGATTCACCAAAAATTGTATTAATTACTTTGGATGGTTTTCGTTGGCAGGAACTTTTTAAAGGAGCTGATGCAGAACTCATCTCAAATGATCTTTATGTGAAACATCCCAATCAGCTGAAAGATGTTTTTTGGGACGACAATGAATTTGAAAGGAGAAAGAAATTATTGCCTTTTGTATGGAATTCAATCCATGAAATGGGACAAATTCATGGCAACAGATCGGTTGGGAGCAAAATGAACCTGACGAATGAACATTGGTTTTCTTATCCTGGGTACAGTGAAATATTGACCGGTAAAGCCGATGAAAGGATAAACAGTAACGATAAAATAAACAATCCCAATACGACCATTTTAGAACGTGTCCACAATCAAGCCGAATACAAAGGAAAGGTAGGTGCTTTTGGGAGTTGGGACGTTTTTCCGTTCATCATAAATGAAGAACTCTCTGGGATTGAGGTTAATGCCGGTTTTGAAATAGCTGAGGGGGTTGATCTCACTGAGAAGGAGAAGTTTTTAAATGATTTACAGGCCAAAATTCCAAAACCTTGGAATTCAGTTCGGAACGATGCTTTTACGCATTACTATGCTTTAGAGTATATGAAAAGAACGCATCCCCATCTCATTTATATTGCCTATGGTGAAACCGATGATTTTGCCCATGACGGAAATTACGAGGCCTACTTGAACTCTGCCCATACAACCGACTCTTTCATAAAGGAATTATGGGAATTTACCCAGAGCGATTCCTTTTACAGAGGGAATACAACATTTATCATTACGACCGATCATGGAAGAGGAACCGAACCTCTTGATACTTGGAGGAGCCATGGACAGAATATTCCTGGTGCGGATCAGGTATGGGTAATTGCCTTTGGAAAAGGGGTAAGACCCTTGGGAGAAATTAAAACAAAAGAACAATTGTTCACCAACCAAATCGCCGCTTCAATTGCCGAATTTTTCAAACTGGAATTGGACCAGTCCGGTGTAGGGGGGATTTTTAATTTTATATCTTATTGACACTTCATCTCAAAACGTTGCTTTTTAAAAAACCCATCTTTTTTCAACCTTGGGAAGTGATAATCTTATAATTTATTTCTATCAATATGCTCATCATATCCTATTTCAATTATCTCATCTATGACTGCATTCATATGATCTATACCATTTACATCTATAATATAGTTAATAACTCCAGTAGATTCTTTGTTTCATTATCATTAATATTATAAAATGAAAAATTTATACAATAAAATAAACTCAAGGTTAATTTGGATTTTTTTATGCATTGCTTGTATTCAATATTCTGCTGCACAGCTAGAAATACAAATTCCCTCAAAAGGTGAAGTTTTGAACACCTTAAAGGGGGAACATCCGCGTTTGATATCAGCAGAAAGTATAGGAAAAATAAAAATGTTGATTCAGGAAGACGAGCTCGCTCAACAAATTTGGAAATCCAATCTGAAATTTGCTCAAGGGTTATTGAATAAGAAACCATTGGTTTATAATAAACCAGATGGGCGAAGACTACTGAGTGTAAGCCGTGAAGCACTTGAACGGATTCGCTCTTTGAGTTTGATTTATTTAATTCTGGGTGAAAAAAAATATGCTGAAAGGGCATGGCAGGAGCTCAGTACCGTAGCTTCATTCAGCGATTGGAATCCGTCGCATTTCCTTGATTGTGCCGAAATGACACATGCTGTTGCCCTTGGTTATGATTGGTTGTACAACTTTTGGAGTGCAGAGCAAAAAAAAATGCTTCAGCAAGCGATTTTACAAAAAGGTTTGAATCCTGCTCTAGAAGTCTATAGCAAAGAAGTGGGTTGGCATAAAGGAAATATTAATTGGAACCAGGTCTGTAATGGTGGTATTTCCATAGGCGCACTTGCTATTGCTGAGCATATTCCTGAAATCGCCTCAAAAATCTTATCTACAGCTATTGAAAGCATTCAGTTGCCTATGAAAGCTTATGAACCAGATGGTGGAGGCTACGAGGGGCCGACTTATTGGGATTATGGCAGCCGTTATAATGTGTTCTTTTTGGATGCGTTGGAGAATAGTTTAGGTACGGACTTTGGGTTGGGCTCAATGGAGGGATTTCGCCGCAGTGGGGATTTTCAAATTCACTTATCTGCAACTAATCTCATGTGTTTTAATTTTAGTGATAGTGATGTAAAAGCAATGTCAACTGCCCAACATTTTTGGATGGGCAAGAGATATGACCAAGCTCGTTATTCTGGGTTCAGATATATGGCTCTTAAAAGAGGTGTAAAAGGAAATATTTTAGATCTGTTGTGGTTTGATGATCGCTTCAAAGACTTTGATTTGAATAGTATGCCTTTGGATAAATATTTTCGTGTAGCTGAGATAGTTACCATGCGTGATTCATGGGATAATGAAAAGGGATTTTCTGTTGCTTTGAAAGGTGGTTCAAGTACGCGTGTTCACAGTCATATGGATTTGGGGTCGTTTATTCTAGAATGCGACGGAGTACGGTGGTTTACTGACTTTGGAAAGGATGCGCAAACCTATCAGCGTCACATCAACAAAGCCGGTCGGTGGGATTTTTACAGAACCCGCGCTGAAGGGCACAACACTTTGGTCATTAATCCCAAATTTAGGGGTAATCAGAAAAGAACAGAAGATGGAATTGCTGAATTTACAAAATTTGAATCTGGGAAAGAATCTGCAATAGCGGTATTGGACGTTTCAAAATCCTATTTTGATGATGTATCATTTAAACGAACTTTTACCCTAAACAGAGGAATAGAATTTCGGATCGCAGATGAAATAAAATGCAAAGAGCCCTCGGAGTTGTTCTTGTTTTATCACACAGAGGCTGAAATAGAACTCACTGAAAATAATCGCCAGGCAATTCTCAAACAGGATGGAAAATCTATAGTGATAAGCTTGGTTAAACCTATGGAGGCTCAGTTTGAGGTTTTGCCCGCCAAACCAATGCCTGAATCACCAATCCTGCCATTTCAGGAAAAGAATGATGGAACTAGAAAATTGTCGATTCATTTTACAGATACCGTAGACGTTGACGTTGAGATAACTATAAAAAAGTCACAATCATAACATTTTACGATTGTCCACAAAAGATGTTGAATTTTCACCAATCATAGAAATAATAGGGGTTTGGTCTAAGATGAAGAAGAGAAAAAAACAAATTAAATAAATGCATTGAAATTAACTAAAAACAATTAACCCGGTTTTTATTTCATCAACAATTGATTTAATATATACCTAATAATATATTGTAAAAATTAAACGAATGAAAAGTATTAAACAACATTTTATTTTTTGTTTTAGTCTTTTGTTTTGTTTTTCTGCGGTAATGGGGCAAGAGTTTGTGCATCCTAGAATATATGTTACTAATGAAGATAAAGCCAAGTTTTTAAAAACCATTGATAATGTAGACTGGAAAAAAGAGTTAGTAGATAAAAAAATTAAAAATTTAGAAAAGTATATTGCTTATTGTAAAGAAGACCCAGCTTGGTTGGTATCTCGTTTACAAATGAACTGGAAGACAAAGCATGATAAGGTGTTTTTAAACGGAGGTGATTTTTCACATTCTGAAGGTTCTGCACCAGTACCAACGGTTAGGTATTCAGGAACAAGAGATTGGGCAACCGATTTTAGAAAACCAAAATTGGATGATATTGAGCCTTATTTTGATGATCCTCGCGGGCTTTACTTAGAGCATAAAAACACAGGCAAGAAAGAATGGATTCATCCATCTGAAGCTGGTTTTACAATTGAAAAAGTGAACCAAGAAATAATGCAGTTGGTTGAAGATGCTGCCTTTTTATTCTGGTTAACGGGAAAGCAAAAATATGCTGAATTTGCAACCCCTGTATTTTTTACTTACATAAATGGGATGCATCATAGAGAGGCTCCTATAGACTTAAAAGATTCTAATCAACAACATATTTCAGGCTTAGCAACTTTCGAAGTAATTCACGAAAGTATTGTTATATCGCTTGTTACGGCTTATGATTTTCTTCATAATTATTTTAAGTCTGAAAACATAGATTTATCAAATACAACTGCAGTTTTCCAAAAGTGGGGAGATCAAATTATAGAAAAAGGTATTCCAGATAACAATTGGAATTTATTTCAAGCCCGATTTTTAACCTATTTGGCTTTAGCTCTAGAAGATAATGATAGCTATAAAAACAGAAAAGGAAGAGAACACTATTTAGATTATACCTTTAATATTTCTACTGATAGACAAATAGCTATAAACGAATCGTTGTTAGTTTATGATTATAAGACTGGAATTTGGCCTGAAAGTCCATCATATTCTGTCCATGTAATTACTACGCTTTTAAGAATATTTACATTATTAGATCATTTCACAAACCAAAACGAAATAGCTAAATATCCTATTTTAGAAAAAGCGGTTTTATCTTCATTTCAATATTTATTTCCCTCTGGAAATATGGTAGGGTTTGGGGACTCTGATCATAAAATTTTACCTCCTGAAAACTTTGAACTATTAATAGCTAATTATAAAAAGTATAATCAAAAAGAAAAGGAAAAGATGATTTCTGGTTTTTTATCAGAATTTATTTCTAAAAAATTATACAAAAGAAAATCTAAAGATTTATTTAATCTATTCTTTTATGTTGATGATGTCATTGAAAGTGAAGCAAATTTAGAAGCACTTACTACCCCTACATTCTTTGCCCCTAATGTAAGTATGTTTAATCAAAGATTAGGTAAAGGCGATGATGCCGTTATGTTATCAACTGTAGGCTCTTATGGAAATCATGCTCATGCCAATGGTATTTCTATAGAATTATTTGCAAATAATTATGTTTTAGGACCAGATTCTGGGAAAGGTCCAAGTTATTGGCATCCTACTTTTAGAAATTATTATGCGAGAATGCCAGCGCATAATACAGTTATTGTTGATGGAAATTCCGATTATAATAACATGCGAACGTATCATCCATTTACATTAGATAATAATTTTCCAAATTCTGGGGAGTCATCGCTCTTTAATAAAGTCACTTTTTCAAAAGTATCTTTTTTAGAACCTAAAACAGTTTCTGATCAGCAACGTTTTTCAGCGATTATTAAATCAAATTCAGGTAAAAGTTATCTTGTGGATGTATTTAGATCTAAAAAGCAAAAAGAAGGCGCTCAGAAACACGAATACATTTACCGAAATATAGGGCAATCTTTGGATATTTATGATGAGAATTATAAGAGTTTAAAGTTCCAGAAAACAAATGAATTAAGCTCTAAAAATGGAGATTTAAAAGGCTATGATTTTTTTTCAGATAAATATAAAACCATCACTTCGAAAGGTGTAAATGCCATTTTTACATTAATAGAAGTCGATAAACCCAATAATATCATGAAACTATGGGTTAAGGGAAGTGAAAATCAAACAATTTATAAGTTTAAATCACCTAATTCAAATGCGTTAAGCGAGAGCACTGCACCAAAAAGGATTTTAAAAGATTCAATTGCTACTTTGATGTTAAAAAGAGAAGAGGCTGCATGGAACAACCCTTTTGCTGTAGTATTTAATCCTTATTTAGAAGGTGTGGAAAACCCAATTAATAACGTATCGTATTCGTCTTTAGAGGAGAATCCTAGTGCACAAATAATTGACGTTTTACTTTCAGATAAAACAACTACAGATAGAATTGTTTTAAATACCTCTGAGAATGATATATCCCAAGCTAAAGAGTTCTATCAAAAAGGATTATTATCAATTATTAGAAGCTCTAAAGAGGCAAAAGAACCAAACTTTATATTTTTATCAGGTATAAGCAAATTTGATTATAAAAATTGGACAGTAATTGCCTCTACTGATCCAGTAAACGTATCAATTGAAAATACTCAAGAAGAGTTTTTAATTCAAAATGATAAACCAGTCACAATAAATTTGCCCTACAAGAAAGGGAATACACGTGCAAAGTTAATGCTATATGAAAAGGGTAAAGTAGTGTCTACTAGGTCGGCCGTTCTAAACAGAAATAATCCAAATCAGCAATATTTTAAGTTAAATAAAGCATACGATAAAGCAGTAATAGTACAATAGATAAATGACACAAAAGAGTAAATATTTAATAATCTTATTTTTAGCTGAAATTTTTGCTAATTGCCAAAACAACAAAGATATTCCAACAGAGTAAGTTCATGAGCATATTTATAAAGCAGTAAATAAAGACACTTTAAAGTCTCAAATTAACAAGAGTTGACAACTTAACCCCCAATAACTCCAATACCCCCAAACAAACACCCCCATTAAAGGCATCACTAAAAGCCCTGTTAGATCAATGGTGATAGTGGTTTACAATAAATTTGGATTGGTCCCAACCTTGTGCGCATGAGGTTATATCTAAATACACACCCAATTGACTCTTAGAAATAACCATTCTACAAAACCCACCCCACCGTCAGGTAATCAGATAGGCAGGAAAGTTTTTAGGGTTTAAAATATTATAGCCGTACAAATACCGTACAATAAAAAAATAAAAAATCCCTAAGACATTGATTTAAAATGTTTTAGGGATTAGTATGGCGGAGAAAGAGGGATTCGAACCCCCGGAGGTGTGACCCTCAACAGTTTTCAAGACTGCCGCATTCGACCACTCTGCCATTTCTCCTGGCAGTGCAAATATAATATTTATTGATTTTCAATCCATTGCTTTTTGTTAAAAACAAAAGAAGATATTCACTTCTTTTAATAGTTAACATATCCAACAATCTCTAATCCATAGCCCGTAATACCCACTCTGGGCTTTTTTCTCGAATTACTGATCAAGTTTAGTTTTTTGATTTTGAGGTTGTGTAAAATTTGAGCCCCTATCCCGAAATCTCTACTGTCCATCAAAATAGGGGGGGCTTTGTCAATCTCTCCTTTGCGTTGCATACCCTCAAGTTTTTGTATCCTCGACAATAGGTTTTCGGAGGATTGTTGCTGATTGATGAATATTACAGCGCCTTTTTCGGCCTGATTGATTAACGAAAATATATCGTCCATGCTCTTCGTGATTTGACCCGTGAGCATCCCCAAAACATCATTGCTGATTCTTTGAGAATTGATACGGGTCAATACCGCTTCGTCTTCTTTCCAAATCCCTTTTGTAATGGCTAAGTGAATCTGTTGGTTGGTAGTTTGCTGAAAGGCTCTGAGGCGAAAAGTTCCAAAGCGTGTTTTTACCTCAAAATCGCTCTTTTTTTCAATCAAACTATCGTGTTGCATTCGGTAGGCGACCAAATCTTCTATAGATACAATTTTAAGATTAAATTTCTTAGCGACTTCTAACAATTCGGGTAATCTTGCCATGGAACCATCTTCATTCATGATTTCAACAATTACCCCGGCCGCTTCGAACCCTGCCAAACGTGCAAAATCGATGGCGGCCTCCGTATGTCCAGTTCTGCGTAAAACCCCACCTTCTTTAGCAATCAAAGGAAACACATGACCCGGTCGAGTCAAATCAATGGCACGGGTTTTTTTGTCCACCAATGCACGAATCGTTTGAGACCTATCGGTGGCCGAAATCCCCGTCGTAATTCCACTCCCTCTGTAATCTACAGATACTGTAAATGCAGTATCCATAGGATCAGAGGTGGTGTTTACCATTCGATCCAGTTTTAATTTTTTACACCTTTTTTCATTCAGTGGGGTACAAATCAAACCTTTTCCATGGGTAGCCATGAAATTTATTTTTTCGGGGGTGATGACCTCAGCCGCCGTTACAAAATCACCCTCGTTCTCTCGGTCTTCATCATCTACCACAATGATGATTTCCCCCCTTTTGACGGATTCTATGGCTTCTTCGATGGAATTGAGTAATGATTTTGACATATTTTTTATGATTTTTTTATACCGAGGTATTTGGAAAATAATTTTTGAAGGGGAAGGAGAATGAATTCCAGATTGATAAAGCCCTGATCTGAAGAGGCCCTTTTGGTGAGGTAGAAAGCAAATGGCGCCAATACTAATGTTGAAATCCAACTCGCTACTATGGGGTTGATACTATTGTCTTCTGCAGCATTTTTTGCAAATATTCCAATGTAATGATAGGACAAGAAAATGAGTACAGACAATACCAGAGGTAAACCCAGCCCCCCTTTTTTGATGATCGCTCCAATAGAAGCCCCTATCAAAAATAGAAAAATACAAGCCAGGATCAATGTAAACTTGTCCATCATGACCATTATATGAAGATTGATGTTTTTTTGAAAAACAAAATAGGTGCCTTTCTTGTTTTCCATACTCCAAAGAATCCCTCTCACGTCAGTAGAGGAGCGTTCTATTATCTGATTCATTTTCCAATCCTCATCCCCCTCAATGATATTCAAAATACTCTTTTGGATCAGGGAATCAATTTTAAAAGTATCCCTCTCAATCGTTGTATTTATATGATTGTAATAATATTTATTATTGAAATTGTCACTGAATATTTTTCTTCGAGAATTAAAGTCACGTTCTAAAGTATCAATACTCACTTTTAATTGATTTACCTTTTGCATTTTATAGGTAGTTGTGTAGTTTTCTTCAGAGAGATCTACATTATTAAACTTAGACAAATCAATATTCATCACATATTCTTCAAAATGAACCTTGGCATGAGGGAAGCGAAGACGTTCTTCATTATTTTTTCCAACGATCTCCTCATAACGATAACCGTCGTATAATACCAATTGGAGGGTAGCATCGGTAGTTTCACTTTTGAGTTCCCCGTTCTTAGCTTTGATTACAATACGGTTTTTAAAATCGCTCGTTTTTTCATGAATGATCACATCTTCCAATAACTTTTTATCTTCCCCATATTTGCGTTTAACCTTGATACTCATTTGTCCTAAGTCGTTGAAAACCCCTTCTCTAATCGCAATTGCAGGTTTTAATTTTGCTAAATTCCTCCTCAAATTATAGGATTTAACTTCACCATAAGGAATCACGTAATTGGAAAAATAAAAACTGCCCACCCCAATGGCGATATGTACAAAAAATAATGCCCTCATGCATCGAATCAGTGAGATGCCTGTAGATTTCATCGCTGCAAACTCATAATTTTCGGCCAGGTTTCCAAATGTCATCAATGAGGCAAACAATACCGAAAGAGGAAGTACAATGGGAATCAGTTTAGGAGTAAAGTAAACCAAGAATTTGAAAATGGTCTCAAAATCCAAACCCTTACCCGCTAAATCATCAATATATAACCAAAAGGTTTGTACCACAAAAATGACCATACAGATGACGAATACACTGGCCAAACGGTTCAGGTATTGTAGAATAATATAGCGGTCAATAATTTTCAATACACTAATTGTTGATGTAATAATTGGGGTAGTCGGATTCGTTAAAAACGAAGAAATTATCAGGCAAAGAACGATTAACCCTTAGATTGTTTATGGTGAGTGTGGTAATGGTCCCATTTTCCCCGATCTCTATCAGTTTGAAGATGTGGTTTTGTTGAGTATCGATACCGATCAATAAGGATTGGATATCGCCGTCATCTTGTGTAGGGACTAATTTTACAAACTGAATTTTCTTTCCCCTCACTGTCTGATGGATGTCCCATTGGTAATCATATCCCTCTTTATAAAACTGAAGTAATTCTTGGGGATTGATCCCAAAGTCCTCATCCTCACTGGAGGGAGTCACGGTAATTTCTTTATTCTCAGGAACTATAGTATATAAATCTTCGCCATCAAAGAGTTGGATGGCATCCAAAAAATTCAGCTTATATTTTTCGTTAGCTACGGTCACTTGTCCCGAACTTTCCTGATTGATCTGCTCCATTCGATTGTTGAGTACGTAGCTGAAATCAAATTCAATATTGTCATAACTTTCCATTTGTTTGGAGGCCAACTCCAAAAGATTTTTAGCCTCGATAGAAGTTTGACCCCAAGCCATTCCAAAGGAAACAAGGCAAAAGAATGAGAAAAAACGTTTTAATTTCATAGCGTAAATTTAGGCATCTTCATTGTTCAATAGCGCATCCAGCGCATTTAAATCAGAGATCAAAACCTGCCTTGCTTTGCTTCCCTCAAAAGGCCCAACAATACCTGCAACTTCCATTTGGTCAATGATTCTACCGGCTCTATTGTACCCCAGTTTTAGTTTTCTTTGTAACAGTGAGGCAGAACCCTGTCTCGCTGTTACAATTACCTCTGCAGCTTCTCTAAAGAGTTCGTCTCTTTCGGAGGGATCAAGGTCTAAATTACTGGCATTTTCTTCTACATATTCGGGTAAAATATAGGCACTGGCATAACCCATCTGAGCCCCAATATAGTCCGAAATTCTTTGAACTTCGGGCGTATCCACAAAGGCACATTGAATACGAGTCAAATCATTGCCTTGGGTATAGAGCATATCTCCACGACCGATCAATTGATCTGCACCTCCTGAATCCAGTATGGTACGAGAATCTATTTTGGAGGTCACCCGAAAAGCAATTCTAGCCGGGAAATTGGCTTTAATGATCCCAGTAATAACATTGACCGAGGGCCTTTGGGTGGCAATGATTAAATGAATGCCTACGGCACGAGCCAATTGCGCCAGTCTTGCGATGGGAGTTTCCACTTCTTTTCCTGCAGTCATAATTAAGTCGGCAAATTCATCCACTACCAGAACGATGTAGGGCAAAAAACTGTGACCATCTTCGGGATTCAACTTCCGCTCTCGATATTTTTGGTTGTATTCCTTAAGGTTACGGCACATGCCGTTTTTGAGTAATTCATACCGATTATCCATTTCTATACACAAGGAATTTAGGGTATGAATTACTTTAGTATTGTCGGTAATAATTGCCTCTTCCGTATTGGGTAATTTCGCCAAATAATGACGTTCAATTTTGTTGTAAATATTAAGTTCCACTTTTTTGGGATCCACCAAAACGAATTTGATCTCGGCGGGGTGTTTTTTATAAAGTAATGAGGTCAACACCGCATTCAATCCTACCGATTTTCCCTGACCTGTTGCTCCAGCCATCAGTAAGTGAGGCATTTTGGTTAAATCTACCACAAAAGTTTCGTTACTGATGTTTTTCCCCAAGGCTATCGGGAGCTCCATCTCGGCGGTCTGAAATTTATTGGAGGCAATTACGGAGCGCATAGAGACTACACTGGGCTTCTGATTGGGGACTTCGATACCGATTGTTCCCTTTCCAGGAATAGGAGCGATGATCCGGATGCCTAAGGCTGCAAGCGAGAGCGCGATATCGTCCTCCAAGTTTTTGATTTTTGAGATTCTAATCCCAGCATCGGGAATAATTTCGTAAAGTGTGACCGTAGGTCCTACGGTTGCCTTGATTTTGGATATTCCGATGTTGTAATTTTTGAGGGTATCTACAATTTTGTTTTTGTTTTGTTCCAATTCCTCTTGGTCGATCGTAATTGAACTTTCGCCATAATCTTTGAGTAAGTCGTGAATGGGAAAACGGTATTTACTCAACTCCAGCTTAGGATCAAAAAAACCGTGTTTTTCAACCAGCGACTGCGCCAAGTTATCCGTCACACTTTCTTCCTCTTTATAGGTTTCCACTTCCATGGTTACTTCCTCCTCCTCCTCCTCCTGAGGTGTTTTTTCAAGGGGTATAGGAATGTCCTTTTGCTCTTCAGTAGCAGACTGACTTGTCTGAACAAAATCATCGATTTCGAGATCCAAACTGTTTTCGACATACACAACTGCCGGTTTTTCCTCCTTTTTAAAGTGAGACTGAATGAACAAAATCGCCTTTTCGGGGGTCAATTGCCATTGGAACACCAAGATGATAATCCCAGTAAAAATCAATAATCCAGCTACTCCTAATTTTCCCAAGTAAGCGACCAGAAAGCTGTTGATTTCAAAACCTACCAAACCTCCAAGCAATGGGGAATCGATGTGGTAAAATCCAAAAAAAACGGAAAAAAACATCAAGTAAAGGTATCCCCAACTCCAGCGATTCAAAAGGTGTTTTCTGCTGCGATCAAAAAAAAGTAAATAACCTGTATAGCCCAGTAGGAGTGGGAGAATAAAAGCAGCAATTCCAAAAAGCTGATAGATAAAAAAATGACTCGTGATGGCTCCTATTTTGTTTAACAGATTCTTAGAGAGCATTTCCTTTTCCAAAAAAAACGCCAAGGTACTTTGATCAGATTGGTGATGAACAAAGAAAGAGACAAAAGAGAGGATCATTAAAAATCCCAATAAAAGCAAAAAACTTCCCAAAAGAATTTGTCTTCTTCTTTTCCGATATTTTTTTTCTTCTGAAAATTCTGGAACGCGAGGTCGAGAACGCTTTTTAACCATGTATTGAATTTATAACACAAAAATACAAATTCATAAGCAATCCCCAGTTTAAAAAAACCCCGAGACCTTAATTGGCTCGGGGTATTGAGTTTTAAAAGTAAAAAAATAGATTTTAGGCCAAATCAAAACGATCCAAATGCATGACTTTACTCCATGCAGCTACAAAATCCTTGATGAATTTTTCTTCACCATCGGCACAAGCATAAACTTCGGCTATGGCACGTAATTCACTATTGGAACCAAAAATTAAATCTACACGAGTACCCGTCCATTTAATGGCTCCGGTAGTCAGATCACGACATTGAAACTCACTTTCATGGTCGTTTGTAGCTTCCCAAGTGGTATTCATATCGAGTAGATTGACAAAAAAATCATGGCTCAATATTTCAGGACGATGGGTCAATACCCCATGTTTTGAATCTCCAAAATTGGTATTCAATACTCGCATTCCTCCGAGCAAAGCAGTCATCTCTGGAGCGGTTAGCGTCATCAATTGTGCTTTATCGATCAACAGTTTTTCTGCTTCTATATCGTATTGTTTTTTCATGTAGTTCCTGAAGCCGTCGGCCAAAGGCTCCAATACTGAGAAGGATTCAACGTCTGTTTGTTCTTGAGTAGCATCGGTTCTTCCAGCAGTAAACGGAACTTTTAAGTCATGTCCACCGTCGGCAGCAGCTTTTTCGATTCCCGCATTTCCTGCTAATACAATCAAATCGGCCAAAGAAACTTTCTTGTTCCCATTGGCACCATCGAAATCATTTTTTATAGAGGTCAACACATCCAATACTTTTCCCAACTGAATGGGCTGATTGACATCCCAATATTTTTGAGGAGAGAGACTAATCCTGGCGCCATTGGCACCCCCTCGTTTGTCAGAATTTCTGAATGTTGAGGCAGAGGCCCACGCTGTACTTACCAGTTGTCCAACGCTCAATCCTGAATCCAAAATTTTGGCCTTCAAATGCTCTTCGTCCGAAGTGTCGATTAATGTATGGTTCACTTTTGGAAGGGGGTCTTGCCAGATCAAAGTTTCTTGAGGGACTTCTGTTCCAAGATAACGTTCCACAGGTCCCATGTCTCGGTGTGTTAATTTGAACCAAGCTCTTGCAAAAGCATCAGCAAATTCATCAGGATTTTCGTAAAAATGTCTTGAAATGGGCTCATAAATAGGATCCATCCGCAAAGCGAGATCAGAGGTCAACATCATCGGTGCATGCTTCTTTTCAGAATTGTGCGCATCGGGTACAGTTCCTACTCCAGCTCCACCTTTGGGGGTCCATTGATGAGCTCCACCTGGGCTTTTGGTCAATTCCCATTCATAGTTGAAAAGGTTTTCAAAATAATTGTTACTCCATCGGGTAGGAGTAGTAGTCCATGCCCCTTCCAATCCACTGGTAATGGTGTGCTCTCCTTTACCGGATCCAAAATTGTTTTTCCAGCCCGTGCTCATTTGCTCTATTCGGGCTCCAGCGGGTTCGGCCTCTACATACTGATCAGCATCTGCAGCACCATGTGTTTTTCCAAAGGTATGTCCCCCAGCAATCAATGCAACAGTCTCGTAGTCATTCATCGCCATTCGACCGAAAGTTTCACGAATGTCATGAGCCGATTTTAAGGGATCTGGATTGCCATTGGGACCTTGTGGATTTACATAAATCAATCCCATTTGTACAGCTCCCAAAGGGTTTTCCAATTCGCGATCTCCTGTATATCTCTTGTCTCCCAGCCATTCCGATTCAGGACCCCAGTAAACGTCCTCTTGTGGTTCCCATACATCTGCTCGACCCCCGCCAAATCCAAAAGTTCTAAAGCCCATGGATTCCATGGCACAATTTCCCGCCAAGACCATCAAATCGGCCCAAGAAAGTTTTTTACCGTATTTCTGTTTGATGGGCCAAAGCAAAAGTCGTGCCTTGTCCAAATTGGCATTATCAGGCCAGCTGTTCAGAGGCGCAAAACGTTGGGTTCCTGCTCCAGCACCCCCACGTCCATCCGCAATTCTGTATGTACCAGCACTATGCCAAGCCATACGAATAAAAAAGGGACCATAATGTCCGTAATCTGCAGGCCACCAATCTTGAGAATCGGTCATCAATTCGTACAAATCCTCTTTTACCGCTGCCAAGTCTAATTTTTTAAACTCCTCAGCATAATTAAAATCGGGGTCCATGGGATCCGATAAAGAAGAGTGCTGACGTAAAATATTCAAGTTTAATTGATTGGGCCACCAGTCACGATTGACCGATCCTCCCCCAGCAGTTTCTTTTAAAACTCCTCCCAGATAAGGGCATTTTGCGATGTCACCGTTTCCATTTGCGTGATTGTCCATAGGTATATTGTTTATGATTTATATTCAATTGAATAGTCTTCAAAAATAAATTTATTTAAGTTATTAATTTGAAGAGTTGATAATAATTTTCTTTACGAGTATAAGAAATTCTAATTCCATAAAAGATGATTTTAATCAATTTTTAACTTTTTAATTTTGATTTTAAAGTAAGCGTAAAACAGCGTCATCAAAGGACTCATCCAGTTGAAAAAAGCATACATAAAATATTCTCCTACTCCAACACCCAATACTCCTGAATGATAGGCTCCACAAGTATTCCAAGGCACCAACACTGAGGTTACCGTTCCAGCATCTTCCAGTGTTCTACTCAAATTTTCTGGAGCCAATTTCCGGTCCCGATAGGCTTGTGCAAACATTTTTCCAGGCACCACAATAGCCAAGTATTGATCCGAGGCGGTTAGGTTTACCGTCAAAGCAGAGGCCACCGTACCCGCAATGAGTTGAAATGTATTTTGTGCCCATTTTAAAAAAACATTACTGAGGGCTTGCAATGCACCGATAGCATCCATTACCCCTCCAAAAACCATGGCACAAATGATCAACCAAACAGTACCCAACATCCCTTGCATGCCTCCGGAGGAAAGAAGCGCGCTCAAGCGAGGATCTGTCGTTTCAATTTGGGTAGTTACTGTAATGGCATTGAGTACACTTTGATAGGTTGCTTTAAAGTTCAGTACTTCCTTTCCTGACAGTTCCAGCAGGAGTTGAGGCTGAAAAAGAACAGCAAAAATTCCACCCAATAGAGTGCCTAAAAATAAGGCCAGAAGCGGAGGTGTTTTTTTGACAATCATAAAAATAACGGCCAATGGTACTAAAAACAACCAAGGACTGATGTTGAATTTTTCATGGATCGATTGGCTAAAAGCGGAAGTATCGACTTCACCATTTGCTGCAAATCCCCAACCCAAAACGAAAAAAATAATGAGTGTAATGACAAAACTGGGGAAAGTAGTGTAGAGCATATAGCGAATGTGGGTAAAAAGTTCTCCCCCAGCCATGGCTGGGGCCAGATTGGTAGTATCGCTTAAGGGTGAAAGCTTGTCACCAAAATAAGCCCCAGAAATGATTGCTCCAGCGACCATTCCCATAGGTATTTCCAGCGCTTTACCGATCCCGATCAAAGCAATACCGATGGTGGCGGAGGTAGACCAGCTACTTCCAGTGGCCAAGGAGACCAAAGCCGCAATCATTACACAACCCGGCAAGAAAAAACGCGGATTTGCAATCTGCAAACCATAATCAATCATAGCAGGAATGACACCGCTCAACAACCATGTTCCTGCCAATGATCCCACCATGAGTAAAATCAATATGGGGCCTGTGACCGATTGTAAGTTGTCTCCCACCTTTTGTAGCATCTGTCCATAGGAAACCTTATTTCGGATTCCCACCAAGCCAGCGATCATTGCCCCTATAAGAAGGATGAATTGGTTGGAACCGCCTAAAGCATCATCGCCAAAAACAGTAACGTTATAGGTCAATAAGGCAATCAAAATCATAAGGGGGAGTATAGCCGAGGAAAGGGAGAGCTTAGTGGGTTTCAAAAATTATAAAGTTTTATTTTCTAAAGTTAGCAATTTACATGCATCCATTAAATACTTAAAACATAATGTAACCTAACGAAAAACCAAACAGTAGATCTGAAGCGTAAAAAATATTGTTAACATTCTTATATCCTTGGACGTGAGCAGCAAATTCTAATTAAGTTTAAACTCAAATATGACCGCTCAAAAAGAGAAGTTTCTATCAAAATAACAAAAAAATCAATAATGTAGCTGTTCCCTGCTAAAAAACTGATTTGGCATTCGAAACATTTGTATTTTTGACATTTAATTGAAATTATACCTATGCAGTCATTTGATGTTGCCGTAATTGGTTCAGGGCCTGGAGGCTATGTTGCCGCCATTCGTTGTGCCCAACTGGGAATGAAAACCGCCTTAATCGAAAAATACAATACCTTAGGAGGGACTTGTCTCAATGTGGGCTGTATTCCCTCAAAATCTCTTTTGGATTCTTCGCATCATTTTGAAGATGCAGTCAAGCATTTTGAAGAACACGGAATAGAAATACCGGGTGAAGTAAAGGTCAATCTAAAAAAAATGATTGCCCGAAAAGCTTCGGTTGTGGAGCAAACCACCAAAGGCATTGATTTTTTGATGGACAAAAATAAAGTGACTGTTTTCAACGGCTTGGGCTCCTTCATCGATGCCACTACCCTTCACATCGATGGAAAAAACCCAGAGGACATTACGGCCAAAAATATCATCATAGCCACGGGATCCAAACCCGCAACTTTGCCTTTTATCAATATCGATAAAGAACGAATCATTACTTCGACGGAAGCTTTGGAACTCAAAGAAATTCCCAAACATATGATCATCATAGGAGGTGGAGTAATTGGACTGGAACTGGGACAGGTCTATAAAAGATTGGGATCGGAAGTTTCTGTAGTGGAATATGCCGATCGTATCACCCCAGTGATGGACAGCGCTTTGTCTCGTGAATTGTCTAAGGTGATGAAAAAACAAAAAATCAAATTCTATCTTTCTCACCAAGTCAACAAGGTAGAACGCAATGGAGATACAATTAGCGTTACCGCTCTGGACAATAATGGTAAAGAGGTTACTTTTGAAGGAGATTACTGCTTGGTTTCTGTAGGAAGAAAACCCTATACCGATGGTTTGAACGCAGCGGCAGCAGGTGTCAAACTCACCGAACGCGGTCAGATCGAAGTCAATGATCATTTACAAACCACAGCATCCAATATCTACGCCATTGGAGATGTGGTTCGGGGTGCAATGTTGGCCCATAAAGCAGAGGAAGAAGGGGTTATGGTTGCAGAAATCCTCTCAGGACAAAAACCACATATCGACTACAACCTTATTCCCAATGTAATTTATACTTGGCCAGAAGTGGCTGCAGTGGGTAAAACGGAGGAGGAACTTAAATCGGCGGGAATAAACTACAAAACAGGACAATTCCCTATGCGAGCATTGGGGCGCTCCCGTGCCAGTGGAGATACCGATGGTTTCGTCAAAATTTTGGCCGATGCTGAAACCGATGAGGTTTTAGGAGTTCATATGATTGGTGCTCGAGTAGCCGATTTGATTGCCGAAGCTGTCGTTGCTATGGAGTTTCGCGCTTCTGCAGAGGACATTGCCCGGATGAGTCACTCTCACCCTACCTATGCCGAGGCTGTTAAAGAGGCAGCTCTATCAGCAACCGACAATCGCGCTTTGCATATTTAATTGAGCAATTGGAATTTTAGTGCTCTTCTCTTCGTTGAACAGTCGTCGTTAAGAGGAAGGTAAAAGAGTCAATCGTTGATGACTTTTTCCATTTTTTCATGAATGGATTCCAATGCCAAATTTCCTATACTCCCCAAATGGGTGTGGTTCAATTCTTTTTTGGGGATGTAGTTTCCTTGGGCAATGTCTTCTCCCATTTTTTTATAGGCATCTCTAAAAGGCATTCCCGATTTTACCCATTCATTGAGGGTGTCAACGCTAAAGACATATTGATAGGTTGGATCTTCCAAAATATTGTCTCTGATTTGAATTTCCTTTAGACTGAAAGTAAACATATCCAGACAGCTTTTTAAGTCCTCTATGCCCTCAATAATAGGTCCTTTAGCCAACTGCATCTCTCTGTGATAACCGGAAGGAAGATTGGTCATCAGTAAGGAGAACTGGTTGGGCAAACCTTGAAGCAGATTACATTTACCTCTGATGAGTTCAAATACATCTGGGTTTTTTTTATGAGGCATAATGCTCGACCCAGTGGTCAATTCTTCGGGAAATGTGATGAAGTTGTGTTCTTGACCCATGTAAATACAAATGTCCATTGCCATTTTTGATAAAGTAGTGGCGATAGCAGCCATTGCCGTAGCTGTAGTTTTTTCTGCCTTTCCCCTGCTCATCTGGGCAGCGATTACATTGTACTTCAAATCGGCAAAACCCATACTTTTGGTGGTAGCGTTTCGGTCGATAGGGAAGGAGCTTCCAAAACCGGCCGCACTACCCAGTGGATTTTGATCTACAATTTTATAAGAGGCATTCAGCAAGAGGAGATCGTCTATCAAGCTTTCTCCATAGGCCGAAAACCACAACCCAAAAGAGGAAGGCATTGCGACTTGAAAATGGGTATATCCTGGCAATAAATGATTTTTGTATTGTTCTGCCAAATCCATTAACAGCTTAAAAAAATCATAAGTAAGCCCTTTGATGGTCTCGATTTCTTTTTTGAGGTACAAATGCATTGCCACCAAAACCTGATCATTTCTAGATCTGGCGGTGTGTATTTTTTTTCCCAAGTCACCCAGTTGCTCGGTAAGAATATATTCAATCTTGGAATGCATATCCTCAAACTCGGGCTCAATGGTAAAACTCCCTTGTTGTGCCTTTGTTTTCAAATCGTTTAAAACGGCAAGGAGTGAGTGGACTTCTTCAGCGGTCAAAACCCCTATTTGTCCCAACATTTCGGCATGTGCAATAGAAGCTTCGCAATCATAAGCTGCCAATTGGAGGTCATAAACGCGATCTTTACCCACGGTAAAATGGTCTATCTTTTGATTTGGAGCCTGATTTTTTTGCCAAAGTTTCATTTTAAAATGATTTTAGTTATTGCTTTAGTGTCCACTATTGTACCCAGGGGAAATTCATTTTTTGGGTACGCCCCTCGGACTTCTATTACAAGATTTGTTTTAACAGTTCAATATAAATATTTATGGCCTCTTCTATCTCATGTACAAAGATATATTCATTGGCCGAATGTGATCTTGTGGACAATCCTGGGCCTACTTTTAGCGAAGGGCACTGGAGTGCCGCTTGGTCGGATAAGGTAGGGGATCCGTATGTCTTTCTCCCCAAAGCAATTCCCGCTCGAACCAACTCGTGATCCATTGCGATGGAAGAAGAATTGAGATGTAGGGATCGGGGGGTCATTTCACAGGGAGCAGCTTCTGTGATTAATTGGGCCAGTTCCTCATTGGTATATTGATCGTTGACTCTTACATCTACTACCAAATGAACGCTGGCGGGGACCACATTGTGTTCTTTTCCTGCAGCCACTTGAGTGACTGTAATTTTAACAGGACCTAAATTTTCAGACACCTTTTCTAAAGAAAAATTTTGAAACCATTCCAAAACTTTAGGCAACTTCATGATGGGGTTGTCATCATTGGGGTGGGCTGCGTGGCCTGGGGTTCCTTTGATGACCGCATCGAAAACGAGTAAGCCCTTTTCGGCAACTGCCAAATGCATCTCGGTGGGTTCTCCCACTATGGCTACATCAATTTTGGGTAACTGAGTCAATAGCCCTCTAAGACTTTTTTGTCCGGCGATTTCTTCCTCAGCAGAAGCCACCATAACCAAATTATACTTTGGGTTTTCGGCGGCGTAGTAGTGCGTGAATAAAGCCATCAAGGAGACCAGAGCTCCACCAGCATCGTTACTGCCCAATCCGTAGAGCTTTCCGTCTTCAATTTTAGGTTCGAAAGGATCATTGGTGTAGGCCGAATTGGGTAGTACCGTGTCGTGATGAGAATTCAGTAAAAGGGTTGGTTTTTCAGGATCAAAAGCTTTGTTTTTCGCCCAAACATTATTCCCCTCTCTTTGATAGGGAATCCCATAGTCGTCAAACCATTGCCCGATTCTATGGGCCGTTTTATCCTCTTCTTGCGAAAAAGAGGGGATCGCAATTAAATCCTTTAATAATTCAATTGCTGCCGTGGTTAACTCATTCATCATCCAATATTAAAGTAGTGTGTTGTATATTTCCAGCAATCATTTCGGGTGCTCCAATTTTTACTTCTAATACCCCTTTTTCTAGAGCTTCAAAACAGTTGTCTATCTTGGGAATCATTCCCGAATGTATGATTTCTGCGGCTCTTAATTTTTTGTACTGTTTGGGGGTAATGGTTTCAATCACACTCGTGGCGTCCTCTATATTTTCCAAGACCCCTTGCTTTTCAAAACAATACCAAAGGGACACTTCAAAATGTTGTGACAAGCCTTGAGCCAATGCAGCCGCAATGGTGTCGGCATTGGTATTGAGCAGTTGTCCTTTTTGGTCGTGTGTAATGGCACAACATACGGGAGTAAAATTTCTTTCCAAAAGGATCGTAAACAATTCAGCGTGGATCCCCGTAACATCTCCTACAAAACCATAATCTATAGTTTTTACAGGTCTTTTTACGGCTTGAATGGCATTGCCGTCGGCTCCTGATAGTCCCAGAGCATTGCACCCCAAAGCTTGTAATTGGGCCACGATATTTTTGTTGATTTTTCCTCCGTAGAGCATGGTGATAATGTCCAGATTTTGGGCATCTGTAATCCTCCTTCCGTCAACCATTTGGACAGGTACATTCAGCTGTTTGGCCATAATGGTCGCTTTTTTGCCTCCTCCATGAACCAAAATTTTTGGTCCTTTCATTTGTGCAAAATGGGTCAAGAAGGACTGTAGAGCCTCTTCATCCTCAATGACATTTCCACCAATTTTGACGACAGCCAGTTTATTCATTTTCCAATAATTGTTTTAAGACGGCTTGAGCCGAATAGATTCTGTTTTGGGACTGTTGAATGACCAATGAATTGGGACTGTCCAATACTCCATCGCTGGCCACAATATTTCTTCTGATGGGAAGGCAGTGCATGAATTTCCCATTGTTGGTGTGCTTCATTTTTTCGGGGGTTATCATCCATTGGTCATCGGTTCTTAAAATTTGCCCATACTCTTCATAAGAACACCAATTTTTGGTGTACACAAAATCGGCATCTTTAAGCGCCTTTTGTTGATCGGTAGTACATTCAATCCCTTTTGTGATTTCAGGGTTTAGGGCATAGCCTTCCGGATGAGCAATGACAAAATCAGCCTCCATATACCCCATCATGTTCACAAAAGAGTTGCCCACTGCATGAGGAAGAGCCTTGGGGTGGGGTGCCCAACTCAAAACAACCTTAGGCTTGTGAGGGGTTTGGTGTTCTTTTAGGGTGATGGCATCGGCCAAAGCTTGAAGGGGATGTGCCGTTGCACTCTCCATGTTGATGATGGGGACAGACGCGTATTGCGCAAAACTTTTCAATACAATTTCTGCTTCATCTTTTTCTTTATCAGACAAAGAGGCAAAAGCTCTGATGGCTACCATATCGCAATATTGAGAAACTACAGCCGCAGCTTCTTTAACATGCTCCGATCTCAATCCACTCATCTTTGTACCGTCTTCAAACTCCAACGCCCACGATTCCTGACTGAAATTCATAACCATAGTGGGTAGCCCTAAGTTTTGAGCAGCTTTTTGGGTACTCAATCGGGTTCTCAGGCTGGGATTGAAAAATAGAAGTCCCAAGGTTTTGCCTCTGCCCATAGAGTCCCATTGTGTAGGCTGCTTTTTTAACTCCATTGCCAAATGGAGTGTTTGGTCAAAATCGGGAAGGTCTGCTAATGTGATAAAATTTTTCATAATAATGTTTCTAATGCTTCAAAAAACCGATCGAAATGAGCTTTTTGAACCGTCAATGGAGGCAGTATTCTCAAAACATTTTTATTACTGCTTCCCCCTGTGAAAATATGTTTTTCGTAGATGAGTCTTTTTCTCAATGGACCAACTTCAAACTCAAATTCTAATCCGAGCATTAGTCCACGGCCTTTGATTTTGGCTCCATCAATTTTTTCAGCTTTGCTTCTGAAATAAACTTCCATTTCTTTTGCATGTTGCTGTAAGCTTTCTTTTTTTAGAATCTCCAAAACCGCCAAAGAGGCAACACAAGAAAGATGGTTTCCGCCAAAGGTGGTTCCCAGCATACCATACTGGGGCTTGATGTCGGGGTGAACCAATATCCCTCCAATTGGAAAACCGTTGCCCATGCCTTTGGCCATGGTGATCACATGAGGCTTGATGGGGTTGCTTTGAAACGCAAAAAAGGTCCCAGATCTTGAAAAACCAGATTGTACTTCGTCTGCAATAAGGGAGGTGTTGTATTGATCACACAATTTATCCATTTTCAAAACGAAATCATCTTCAGGCATATCGAGGCCCCCTACTCCTTGAATGGGTTCAAAAATAACGGCACAGACATCTCCTTTTTTCAGCTCTCTTTCCAATGCTTGAGCATCGTTAAAAGGAATGAAAGTAACCTCTTGTTGTTGGTTGAGGGGTGCGTTGATATTCGGATTGTCAGTAGCTGCAACCGCTGCCGAAGTCCTCCCGTGAAAAGCATTTTTAAAGGCTACAATTCTTTTTTTACCGGTATAAAAAGAAGCCAATTTTAGTCCGTTTTCATTGGCCTCTGCTCCCGAGCTACACAAAAAGAGTTGATACTCATGCAAACAAGATTGTTCACCAATTTCATCTGCCAATTGTTGTTGAAGGGGGTTTTCTATCGCATTGGAATAAAATGCAATTTTGTGCAATTGATCTTCCAATCGCTTGACATAATGAGGATGACTGTGTCCTACGGAAATCACTGCATGACCTCCATATAAATCCAAATATTCCGTTCCCGCTTGGTCGTACACATAAACATCCTTTGCCTTTACGGGACATACTTCATAAAGCGGATAAACGTCAAATAATTTCATGATTTATATCATTTGATTTACACTTCCCCCATGGGAAATTATTGCATTTTAATCTCATTAATTTTTTCAAAAGAGGCCATCAGTCCCTTAATCAGGGACGAACTTAAACCTTGGTGTTCCATTTCATTCAATCCTGTTATCGTACAACCTTGAGGTGTAGTGACCTTATCGATTTCAGTTTCGGGATGAGAGTCCGTTTCAATCAATAAGCTGGCAGCCCCCAAAGCTGTAAACATCGACATGCGCATGGATTCATCGGCATCAAAACCCATTTGTACCCCTCCTTGGGTCGTCGCACGGATCAATCTCATCCAAAAAGCAATCCCACTTGCACAAACCACGGTTGCCGCTTGCATTTGTTTTTCTGCAATTTTGATGGTGGTTCCCAGTCCGTTGAATATGGCTTCGGCAATCGCGATTCTTTTTTCTCCAGGAGTATTACAACACAGACAGGTCATGGATTTACCCACCGAAATGGCCGTATTGGGCATACTTCTGATGATGGGAAAATCACCTTCCAACTTTTCTTCCATGCGTTTGATGCTATAGCCTGTAATGGCCGAAATCAGCACGTGCTTGTCGGTCAATACTCCTTTGATTTCCTCAAGAATACCATCAAACTGTCCCGGTTGGACAGTAAAAATCAAGATATCGGATTTTTTGACCGCTTCTTGATTGTCTGTGGTTATTTTCACATTATTGTAGTTTTCCCAATTCTCAATTTGACTGAGATTTCTTTTGGTCAAATAAAGGGAAGTATAAGTATTGTTGTACACCAAACCTTTGGCAATACTCAACCCTAAATTTCCTGATCCGATTATGGCTATTTTCATTTTTATTTTTTTATTTTTTAAAAAACACTGGCTTTGAGTTGTAAGCCCAAATCCTCTTCCCATCCCATGATGAGGTTTACATTTTGTAAAGCCTGTCCCGATGCCCCTTTCAATAAATTATCGATGACCGAGGTGATCAATAATTGGTCTTCGAACTGGTGCAAATGTAGGGCACAATGATTTGTGTTCACTACTTGTTTTAGAGTCAGTTCCTTGTCCGACACATGCGTAAATGGATGTGTTCTGTAAAACTCTTTATAGAGTTCTATGGCCTGTTGGAGTTTACCCTCAAAAGGAGTATAGCAGCTGGCAAAAATCCCTCTGGTGAAATTTCCCCTTTGGGGAAGAAAATATATTTTAGGGTCGCCCAACGTTTCTCCAATTTCTCCCAAATGCTGATGGGTGAAAGGCTTGTACCAAGAAACATTGTTATTTCTCCAGCTGAAATGACCTGTTGGGCTGAGTCCTACACCAGCTCCCGTACTTCCAGTAGTGGCATTGACATGCACGGCTCCTTGAATCATTTTTGCTTTTGCTAAAGGTAAAAGGGCCAGTTGAATGGCAGTAGCAAAGCAACCTGGGTTGGCAATGGCGTTGGCTTTTTCGATATTTTCTCTTTGATTCTCAGGCAGTCCATAGACAAAATCATAGCCCTGAAATTGAGCGTCTTTTTTCAATCTGAAATCATTGCTCAAGTCGATGATTAGGGTGCTTTCAGAAAATTTATTTTTTTCCAAAAAGCCTACTGATTTTCCATGTCCAACACAGAGAAAAACCACATCCACATGGGGGTTGATAGAGGCTGTAAAATCGGGAGCTCCAGCCCCCAATAAATCTGCATGGGTATCGTGAAGGGCTGTTCCTGGGCGGGTGGTACTGTACACAAAATCCAGTTCCAATGCAGGGTGGTGTAATACCAACCGTATGAGCTCCCCTCCTGTATATCCCGAACCTCCTATAATGCCTACTTTCTTCATTTTTGTGAGTTTACGAATTGGTAAATTTTGTTGGGGGTGGACAACAATTTAATAAAACCTTTAGCGTCTTCAGCCGTCCAGCCTTTGTTGACTTCACCATAGCTTCCAAAAGAGGCATTCATCAAATCATGCTCCGACTCAATACCGTTGAGTTCAAACCTGTAAGGATGCAGCGTAACCCATACTTTTCCATTCACCCTCTCTTGACTGCTGCTCAAAAAAGCTTCAATATCTCTCATCACGGGGTCGAGGTATTGACCTTCATGAAGGAGCATTCCGTAAAAATTACCGAGCTGTTCCTTTTGAAATTGTTGCCATTTGCTCAAAGTGTGTTTTTCGAGTAGGTGGTGGGCTTTGATGATCAGAAGTGGAGCCGCGGCTTCAAAACCTACCCTCCCTTTAATTCCTATGATGGTATCACCAACATGCGTATCTCTGCCGATTCCAAATTTTTTGGCTCGTTCTTGCAGTTGAATGATGTTGTTGACGGGAAGGTCCATTACCCCATCGATTCCAGTGAATTCGCCTTTTTCAAAATGAAGGCATACTTTTTCGGCCGCTTGTTTTTCTACGGGGCTGGGATAGGCCGACTCGGGGAGGCTTTCGTGCGACGTTAAGGTTTCCTTACCCCCCACACTGGTTCCCCACAAGCCTTGGTTTATCGAGTATTGAGCCTTTTCCCAAGAGAGGGCTACACCGTTTTCTTTGAGGTAAGCGATTTCTGCCTCTCGAGAAAGCTGTTGGTCTCTAATCGGCGTAATGATTTCAATATCCGGTGCCATGACCTGAAAAATTAAATCAAATCTGACTTGGTCATTTCCGGCACCCGTACTTCCGTGAGCGATCGCATCGGCTCCAATCGTATTGGCATAAGCGACAATCTCCATGGCTTGCACGATTCGCTCGGCACTTACCGATAGGGGATAGGTATTGTTTTTGAGGACATTTCCATACACCAAATACTTTACAACCTTTTGGTAAAAGGATTCCAGTGCATTGATGGATTGATAAGTATGCGCTCCCATTTGCAAGGCTTTGGTTTTCATTTCCTCCACCTCTATACGATCAAAACCTCCCGTATTGACGCTAATGGCATGAACTTCATAGCCTTCCTTGGAGAGTTTCATCAAGCAGTAGGAGGTGTCTAAACCTCCACTGTAAGCTAAAACTAATTTTTTAGGTTCCATTTTTATATTTACTATATTTATTAATGTTTAGGATCGTATAACATCCCCGTGCAAAGGCACATGGTTCTCTCGGTTCGGGTGAGCACGTCGTAGTTTTTACAGGTTTGGCATCCCTTCCAAAATTCGGGATCATCGGTAAGCTCTGAAAAAGCAACGGGCCGATAACCCAATTCAAAATTGATTTTCATCACTGCTTTTCCGGTAGTGATCCCAAAAATTTTTGCATCAGGAAACTTTTCTTTGGATAATTCAAATACTTTTTGTTTGATTTTTTTGGCCAAACCTTTCCCCCGATGATCGGGGGATACAATCAAGCCTGAATGGGCCACATATTTGCCATGTCCCCATACTTCTATATAACAAAAGCCTGCGAATGTATTGTTTTCTATAGCAATGACAGCATTACCCGATTCCATCTTTTTGCTGATGTAGGTGGGGCTTCGTCGGGCAATACCCGTTCCCCGCATTTTGGCCGACTCCCCAATACAAGTGCTGATGTCTTGGGCGTAAATGATATGTTTTGAATTGGCAATAATCAATTCCATTATTGACAAATGATATTAGGTTGAAAAAAAAGGTTTAAAATTTTGGAATAAGAGACTGGACACACCTGAGTCTCTAATAGAGATATGTACCCGCTAGGGGCGGCGTGGACGAGAGGGAGCCGGACTAAAAATAGCGGCTTTTCCAATGGTGTATGTCGTTGCATCTTTCATTTGTAGTACAAATATCCGAATTTTATTTTTTTTACACAAAAATTGTACTGTACTTCTGTTGGATAAGCTGTTGAGCTACCATTCAAAATCCTTAATTTTGTTTATGTTTCAAAAGTTTCAAGAGCATTGGGCTGAGAACTTACCTACCCTCAAAGATCAAAAACTATTGTTGGCTTTGAGTGGGGGGGTGGACAGTTGCACCTTATTAGACCTCTGTTTGAAATCAGGACTTGTTCCTGCGATAGCCCATTGCAATTTCAAATTGCGAGGGGCAACCAGTGATGCAGATGCGGTATGGATTAAAAATTTGGCTCATGAAAAGGGGTTGAAATGTCATATTCAAGAGTTTGAAACCAAAACCTACGCTACTCTCAATAAAGTGTCTATACAAATGGCAGCTCGTGATTTACGATACGATTGGTTTGCTACTTTGTGTGAACAGAAGGGCTATGATTTGGTTTTGGTGGCTCATCATGCCGACGATGCTATCGAAACCTTTATGATCAATGCCATGAGGGGTTCAGGATTAAAGGGTTTGCTGGGAATACCAGAGCGCAGAGGGAAAATATGTAGGCCATTGTTGCCCTTTTCTCGTGCAGCTATTAAAGAATATGCAGAAGAAAATAAAATCGAGTGGCGTGAAGATGACTCTAATGCCAAAACAGATTACCTAAGGAATGCATTGCGACATGAAGTAATTCCTGCCTGGAAAAGCAGGGATTCAAAATTTGATCTGCAGTTCCAAGATACCCTTCGCTATTTGGGTCAAGCACAGGCTGTGTTGGAGGATGCCGTTGACGATTTTAAAAGAAACTATTTTATATCGTTCAAAGAGGGCTTCAAAATTCCAGTTAAAGCTTTGGAAAAGTTGACCTCATTGGATTATTATTTACACGCATTGTTTGCTCCTTTTGGTTTTAAGCATCTGGCCGATCTCAAACAACTGCTGCATTCGCAAAGCGGAAAGCAGCTTTTTTCAAATACACACCGTCTGATCAAAGACAGAGCCCATTTGCTTCTTACTTTCTCTGACGGTGGCGAATCGGATTCTTACACGATTAATGCTGAGAATTCACGAATAGACAGCCCTTTAAAGTTGATTTTTACTCAAGAAAAAGCTTTTAAAAATGGGGATTCGAATAGTGTTTTATTGGATAAATCAAAGTTAAAGTTCCCTTTGACCCTAAGGAAATGGGAACAAAGTGATTACTTTTATCCCAACGGTTTGAAGGGGAAGAAAAAATTGAGTAAATATTTTAAAGACGAAAAGTATTCTCTATTGGATAAAGAATCTCAGTGGCTGTTGTGTTCTGATAAAGACATTGTTTGGGTAATTGGCAAAAGGGCAGATCAGCGTTTTTTGGCCCATGCATTCACGGAGCATATTTGGCAAGTTCGATACGATGATTAAAAAAGGTTTTTTACTGATGTTTCTTTGGGTCATGGGTCTCCAAGCCCAAGAACCTGTCGTTTGGGTTACTGAGCTTCAAAAAATTTCGGAGACCGATTTTGTATTGCAGTTCAAAGCCACCATGCTACCCAAATGGCATTTGTATTCTCAAAACCTCCCTGAGGGGGGACCTTTGCCCACAGCGTTTGTTTTTGAAGGGGAGGGAACTGCTTTTGAATTGGTAGGAAAAACAGAGGAAAGTGATACGGTCACCGCCTACGATTCCATTTTTGAGATGGATTTGTCTTGGTTTGAAGAAGAGGCAAGATTCCAGCAGAAGATTCGATTGCTGCAGCCTGATCTCGCACTGATAAAGGGTGAGATAAATTATCAGGCCTGCGATGACAAGCTTTGTATTTTTAGAAACGAGCCTTTCCGTTTTGTTTTGGATGCGGGTCAAGCTGGAGTGGAAGCACAACAAACGATTTCTGCCGAAAGTTTAAAAAAATCAGCGGCTCTTAAACTGCCCTTGAAGAACAAGAAGTTTTTGGTAAATGATCAGGAACAGAAAAGTGATCACCCTCTATTCAATTTATTTTTATTGGGCTTTATCGGAGGCTTAATTGCCCTTCTTACTCCTTGCGTGTTTCCTATGATTCCTCTTACGGTTTCTTATTTTTTGAAGCAAAGTGGTAGTCAACGCGAGGGTTTAGGCAGGGCTCTACTTTATGGTTTTTTTATACTCTTGATCTATGTCTTGCTGAGTTTACCTTTTCATTTTTTAGACGCTCTTGACTCTCAAATATTGAATACGCTGTCCACCAATATAGTGGTGAATCTGCTCTTTTTTGTTGTGTTTGTGATTTTTGCTTTTTCCTTTTTTGGGTATTACGAATTGACCTTGCCCAGCAGTTGGGGGAATCGTTCCGACAGTGCGTCTTCCAAAAGCGGAACAGCGGGTATTTTCTTTATGGCACTTACATTGGCCATTGTTTCTTTTTCTTGTACGGGTCCTATTTTGGGATCCCTGTTGGCGGGTTCTCTATCGACCGATGGAGGAGCGACCCAGCTGACTGTAGGAATGGCCGGTTTTGGATGTGCCTTAGCCTTGCCATTTGGCTTGTTGGCCTTCTTTCCCAATGCGCTGAAATCGATTCCTAAATCGGGGGGTTGGATGACCAAAGTTAAAGTGACTTTAGGTTTTTTAGAATTGGGCTTGGCCTTAAAGTTTTTGTCCAATGCGGATTTGGTAGGACATTGGGGGCTCCTCAAACGAGAGGTTTTTGTGGGGATATGGTTGGTGATTGCTCTATTGCTTTTTGTTTATCTGATGGGTGGGTTGCGTTTTCCACACGATACGAGAGGGGGTAAGGTTTCTAAACTCCAGCGCTTTTTTGCTTTTTTGATATTGATGTTTGTTTTCTATTTGATTCCTGGATTGGGAAAAAATCAAGAGGGTCAACTTACTTTATTGAGTGGATTTCCTCCTCCTGTGTTTTATAGTGTTTATCCTTTGGATTCTGAATGTCCTTTGGGTTTGAATTGTTTTAAAGATTATCAAACGGGAAGAGATTTTGCAGAGGCAAATGGAAAACCTATTTTATTGGACTTTACAGGTTGGGCTTGTGTGAATTGCCGTAAAATGGAAGAAAACGTTTGGTCTCAGCCCGAAGTATTCCGTTTGTTGAAAGAGGAGTTTATTGTCATATCATTGTATGTAGATGACCGATCGGAGTTACAGCCGTGGGAACAGTTTGATTTTCAATATCCGAACGGTAGGATAAAATCCATCGAGACCATAGGAGAAAAATGGGCTACCTTTCAAAGTCTAAATTTTGCTTCGGCATCTCAGCCGTTTTATGTTTTGATGTCAGCAGAGGGAACATTACTCAACCCCCCCATTCAATATACCGATACCCCAACCTACAGGGATTGGTTGCAGTCAGGTTTGGAACATTACCGAGAGGGGGAACCCTCTGTAGATTTCGCCTTTTAAGAACGGTTTACAGATTGATCCAGTAATTGATTTTTAAGGTGAGATTCCAGTTTCTATTGGGTTCCAACATACGCGTATCGCTGCTGTTGAAAACTAAAAAAATATCGGATGCCGGTTTGTAGCGCCATTGAAAGCGGGAATTGAAGTTCCAAAGTTTTTGCTGCTCGTTGTACTGATATAGATTGGAAAAGAAGATGTTTCTGGTAAATGTAAAATTCGATTTGGCTCCCAGCAACCAGAATCCATTGTTTCCCCATGGATCTTGAAGGGAGATGTGATTGTAACTGATCAGCGAATTTAACTCCACATAGGGTTGAAATCGGTATCCCATTTGACTGAAAAAAAGCCATCTTTTACCGTTTTGGAAATAACCGCCATAAGCGGATTCAAAAGTATAAGTGAATCGGCTTTGTGGTTTAGAGTTGTATTCCAATTTCACTGTATTCCATTGATGTTCTGAAAGGGCTTTAAGGCTTTGAATTCCGGTACGGATGGGGTCGAAATCATTTTGTAATACAATGTGCTGATTTTCAAAAGATAACTTTATTTCACTCCTGTTTTTAAAGTTGAGTTCATAACCGATCTCGGTTCCACTATCGATGGGATTTCCATCAAAATTGTAGTATTGAATAGCCCCAACCCATGGACCATGGGATTGAATTTTTGAGTCTTGATTAGGGAAGAACAAGTAACTGAATTCGGTTTCAAATTTAAAATATTGAGTTCGGGGGACATAACCCACTTCGGCAGTGTAATTTTCCCCTATATATTCGGTTTGAAGGCTCCCCAGAAAATGATTGTCACTGTAGGTGAGGTTAGAAGCAAAAATGGCATCATCACCCTTCACTCTGGGGCTGAAAGATTTTAGATACATCAGTTTACCATTCCAGAAATTATCAGATGAAAAGTAATTGTATTCCAATCCTAAATTTCGATTGTAATCAGCATCCGAGCTGTTTTCGAGTTTGCCTAAGCTTTGTTTGTTGACAAAAATCATTCCGACAGAGGAGCGGTCTAAAACCTTGCGTTGTAAACTAAAAACGCCGAAATTTTCGGCATCAAAACCATTTTTTTTGTCTTCATGTGTTTGTATGTCGAGCAACCCGACCCTCCATTTTTCATCAATATTTCCACTCAAACGTATTCCTCCAACGATAGGATTGTTGAGGCCTATTCTTCTGGAAAAAAAGGGTCGTATTTTGGTGTACCCAAAGTTGGCAAAGAGGTCGGCATTTTCTAAAAAGAATTGCCTTCTTTCGGGAAAAAATAATTCAAAACGATCGAGGTTGGTTACTTGTTGGTCAACTTCGGCTTGGGAGAAATCAGGATTGAGCGTAATGTCTAGGTTGAGGGAGGAGGTCAAATTGAGCTTTACATCGGCTCCAGCATTAAGCTGGCTTTTCTTAATCCCTGTTTGAGGACTTTCTATTTCGCCCGAGAGGTAGGGGATAAATGAAATATTGGCCCCTTGATCGGGTGGCGGAGTGTCCCAGTCCAAGACACCCGAATAGGCCATGGTAATGGATGGAAATTGACGCGGTACGGGTGTCCATCCAGATTTTTCATTGGCTTTTAGATCCAGACGACTAAAACTAATGCCCCATTGGGTAAGGTCGTCTTTGTAACGAATCGATTTGAAGGGAATGGCGATTTCTGCTGTCCATTTTTCCTCATCAAATGACACTTCGGAATACCATTTTGTATCCCAATTCAAATCTACATTTCGTCCATTAAACAAAGTGCCGTCCCATTGCGCACCGTAGGTGTTGAGTCCGAAAGCAAATCCTGTTGACATATTGTTGAAGGGATCCATGGCGACTATAAAATTATCGTTTTTGCCAAAGCTGAAATCCCTGTTATAGGATTCTACTACATAGTCGCCTTTTACAGTGTTGTTGAAAAAAATCACTGCGATGTAGAGGTTGTCATCATCATAGGTCATCCTTATCTCAGAAAACTGTTTTGCCTTTTGATCGTCGAGGGGGAGTATCATAGAAAAATTATCGGCTACGTCTGCCATTTCCCATACACTCTCATTGAGTTGACCATCCAAAACTATTTTTTGGTCCGTTTTTTTAATTTTTAGCACATAATCTTTATTGATTTTTTGACTCTTGGCGTTGAAGGATGTAAAAAAAATAAAGAGTACCGTCGGAATTATTTTGGAATAAAAATGCATAGAGAATTGCTATTCGTATAAATGATCAAGATCTGCTTTGCAAATATCCTGTATTAATTCACTTATTTTATCGGTCAGATCGTCAAAAAACTTTTTGCCTTTTTCGGGAGTAGATTTTTTGGGATTTCCGATGCCTGTATCTTTGGAAACCTGAGACCACTTTCGCTCCGTCCATGCCCATTGCTCATGAAATCCTTTAATTAGGTTCTTTTTTTCTTTTCCTGAACCCGCTTCAGAAAGCGGCAAAACAAATTCGGGATGGATGTGCATCATGATACTGGTTTCCATTTCGTCTGCATGGTCGCCTTTTTCTTCAAAGTATTTTGATTTGTCCAATGCTTGAAACCAATTGCAACTACTCAAAAACATTTTGGGGAAGATCAGTCCCAATTCTCGTAACAGGGTTTTAAAATCATTTCCACCATGACTGTTGAGGATTAGAAATTTTTGGAAGCCCTGACGATTGAGTACTGTTAAAAGGTCTTTTAGAACGGCCATTTGGGTGCTAGGATTCATGTTCATGTCCAAATAAATATCCGATTGACCTGTATTGACACCAAATGGAATGGTGGGTAAAACGACCAGCTGCGCTCCATTTTCCCATGCTTTTTTTCCAGATTCGGCGGCAATAGCATTGGCTTCATATACATCGGTTCCATAGGGTAAATGATAATTGTGGGCCTCTGTAGCACCCCAAGGAAGGACAGCCAGATCAAATCGCTTCGTTTTTAAATCTTTCCAAGTACACTCCGATAATATGTAGGGTCTCATTGAGAACGAATTTAGTGTATAATTTTTAATGATTAAAATTAAATCGGTTTATGTGAAAATCATATAAATTGAGTTTGATCCTGTATTTTTAGTATTTTAATAGTCCAAATCATAATCACTACTTATGTTAGTTTCAGTCTATGGAAGTGCTGTTTTTGGGGTAGACGCTCAACGCATCACTATAGAAGTCAATATCGATCACGGCATTGGGTACCACTTGGTAGGTTTGCCAGACAATGCTGTAAGAGAAAGTAACTTTCGTATTGCGGCAGCCTTGAAAAATATAGGGTATAAACTTCCTGGAAAAAAAATCACCCTCAATATGGCCCCAGCCGATTTACGCAAGGAAGGCTCGGCCTATGATTTGCCACTGTCTGTTGGGATATTGGTGGCTTCGGGTCAAATTATTGCTCCAGAGCTAAAGCAATATTTATTGATGGGAGAGCTGGCCTTGGATGGTAAAATACGAGCCATCAAGGGCGCTTTACCCATTGCAATTCAGGCTTTAAAAGATGGTTTTAAAGGCATCCTACTGCCCAAAGAGAATGAACGAGAAGCATCCATTGTAAAAGACTTAGAGGTTTATGGTATGGAAAATTTGACTGATGTAATCGCTTTTTTCGATGGATCTAAATCTTTCAATCCCACCGAAGTAGATACCCGCAAAGCTTTTGACCAACAGTTGAAATATCCTGAACACGATTTTTCTGATGTTAAAGGACAAGAGACCATCAAACGTTGTATGGAAATAGCGGCTGCTGGAGGACACAACATCATTCTGATTGGCCCACCGGGTGCCGGAAAAACCATGTTGGCCAAACGCCTCCCTTCCATTTTACCGCCTATGACACTCCAAGAGGCATTGGAGACTACAAAAATTCATTCGGTGATAGGGAAAATAAAAAACCAAGGTTTGATCAGCGTGCGCCCTTTTCGTTCGCCTCATCACACCATCTCCGATGTAGCTTTGGTGGGTGGGGGGCAGTACCCCCAACCGGGGGAAATTTCTATGGCACATAATGGTGTATTGTTTTTGGATGAACTACCCGAATTCAAACGCTCGGTTCTTGAGGTAATGAGACAACCTTTGGAAGATCGCGAGGTAACGATTTCTAGAGCGAAGTTTACCGTCACTTATCCCGCTTCTTTCATGCTGGTTGCCAGTATGAATCCGAGTCCTTCTGGTTATTTCAATGATGGTAAAAGTGGGTCTGCGGTTACCCCTTTCGAAATGCAACGGTATTTGGGTAAAATTTCAGGCCCTCTTTTGGATCGCATTGACCTGCACGTGGAGGTGGAGCCGGTTCCTTTTGAAAAACTATCGGATACGCGACCCGCAGAATCCTCAGAATCCATTCGAAATAGGGTGACGACTGCCCGAAAACTTCAAACCCAAAGGTTTATGAATAGCAAAAACACGCATTATAACGCCCAGATGAGTCCCCGCCAGATCCGAAAATATTGTGCATTGGATGATGCTTCCTCAAAATTGCTCAAAACGGCCATGGAAAGTTTATCCCTTTCCGAGCGTATGATCGGATATTGAAAGTATCCCGTACTCTGGCAGATTTAGAAACTCAAGAAACCATCACCTCGGATCATATTGCCGAAGCAATACAGTATCGGAGTTTGGATCGAGAAGGTTGGTTGGGTTAAGAGAAGTTTATTTACTTTTCGAAATAAACTTCGTCAAAAGGAACCCTAAAACGAGGTCCGTAAATCCCTTTGGGCGTTCGGATACCGCATCCAATGATCATACTGATTTCAGCGGTTTTGGGCAAACCCAATATTTTTTTTACACGCAACGAATCAAAACCCTCCATGGTACAGGTGTCATAGCCATAACCCGACATGCTCAGCAGGAAATTTTGAGCGGCCAAGGCCGTGCTTTTGTGGGCTACCACCCGCATATCCGATTTTTTTACTTGTCGGTAAACTACTTTATTTAAGCCTTTGATTTGGGTGCCTATATGGTTCAGCCAACCTCCAATATTCCCAATGTTGTAAATTTTGGGAAGTATTTTTTGATAATAGAAAAGGGCTCCCTTGGTTTTTTTATCCTCTTTTTGGTCCGACTTTTCATGTTCCGATTTAATAAAAGCGACGTTAGAATCAACTCTTTTTTTCCACAGGTCTTTTCTTACTACGGGTATAACAAATTGTTTGGCAGTACTGGCCGCGGGCTGATTGAAACAAGCGGTTGCTATTTTGTTGATTTTTTCGGTACTGGTGATGTGGTAAAACTCCCAAAGTTGGAGATTACTGCTGTTGGGTGCAAGGGTACCTCTTTCGATACATGTTTTAACAATTGCGGCGTCAATTTCTTTTTTACTATCAAATACTCTGACCGAGCGGCGGTATTCAATGGCTTCACTTACTTTCTTTTCAGACATTAAAGGTGTTTTAATAAAAATTTCAGTAAAGATAAGGACTTTGGATAAGGTGCATAGCGACCTGGAATATCAAACCAAAAACTGCGTTTGATGATGGGTTTTTCGTGGGAGAAGTTTTTAAAACTGTACTTACCGTGATACGCTCCCATTCCACTGTGACCCACTCCCCCAAAAGGAAGCTTGTCATTGGCAAACTGAATGATTGAATCGTTGGCCACTCCAGCTCCAAAAGAGTAACGATTGAAAAGTTTATGGATGAATTTTTTTCTTTTAGAAAAAACATAAAAAGCCAACGGACGTTCTCTTTTTTCTAATAGATCGTGAATTTCGCTTTCCGCTTTGTAGGTGATGATAGGGAGGATAGGACCAAAAATTTCTTCCTGCATCAATTCACTTTCGGGCTTTGGATTCTCTACCAGGGTAGGGCCAAAGAATAAATCCTTTTCCTCCATTTGTCCTCCATAAATGATTTTTTGATTTTTGAGGGAGTTTTTGAGTTTGTTGAAATGGTTTTGGTGGGCAATCCTTCCGTAATCCTCAGAATTTTGTTGAGATTCCCCGAACGCTTTTTCAATTTGTTTGATCAATTCTTGGGTTAAACGTTCCTTAATATTTTCGTGAACCAATAAATAATCGGGAGCGATACAGGTTTGTCCGCAGTTGAGAAATTTACCCCAAACCACTCTTTTAGCGGTAATGCCAAGAGGAGCCGTTTCATCTACGATGCAAGGACTTTTTCCACCCAGCTCCAAAGTAGTGGGAGTGAGGTGTTGGGCGGCAGCTTTGGCGATGATTTTTCCGATTGGGGTACTGCCGGTAAACATAATGAAATCCCACCTTTTTTGAAGCAAAGAGGTAGCGGTTGCAGCATCCCCTTCTACTACAGCTACATGAGCCGGATCGAAGACCTTTTCGATAATTTCTTTGATGACACTTCCAGTATAGGGGGCAAATTCAGAGGGTTTCAAAACCGCCGTATTTCCCGCTGCTATAGCACCTACCAAGGGAGTAATTGCTAACTGAAATGGATAGTTCCAGGGGCTAATGATGAGGGTATTGCCATAGGGCTCGGGCAGGATATAATCTTTGGAGGGGAAATTAATCAAGCTGCTTTTGACCCGATGCGGTCGGTTCCACAAAGGAAGCATCTTTACCATGTTGCGGATTTCCTTTTCTACCAATACAGTTTCGGAGGTCATCGACTCAAAATTGGATTTGCCTAAGTCTTTTTTTAAGGCTTTAAATATATCTTTTTCTCGTTTGTTGATCTCTTTACGCAGTGCGTTCAGTTGTTTCACCCTAAAAGCAGTGGATAACGTAATTTGAGTGGCAAAAAACGATTTTTGCTTTTGATGTAAAATATCAATGCTATTGAATGATTTGTTTTCCATAGTTTGGTATTTTTGAGGGACCGAAAGGTATAAATTTAATTGAATTAGAATTCTTTTTATTTTTTTCTTATTTGAGTGTATTAATAAATACTAACTAAAAAATTGATTGTCAGATCATTATAGTCATTTGAATTAATTTGGGTATAGTGTGGAAAAACATAAAAATCAAAGCTAACCGCCTTTAGCTAATAAATTAGCATTAAATTCCAAATATGACGCTCAATAAATTCAGTCAACACGTAACACAAGATCCAACGCAACCCGCTGCACAAGCAATGCTTCATGCCATTGGTATGACCGATGAGGATTTCGAAAAGCCGTTGATCGGTATTGCCAGTACCGGTTATGAGGGCAACCCTTGCAACATGCACCTCAATGATTTATCCGTTCATGTGAAAACAGGTATCGCACCTCATCAAATGATCGGTCTGATTTTCAATACCATAGGGGTGAGCGATGGTATTTCCATGGGCACCCCTGGAATGCGCTTTTCTTTACCCTCCAGAGATGTGATTGCCGATTCTATTGAGACGGTGGTTCAAGCCATGTCTTATGATGGAGTGGTTACTGTGGTGGGGTGTGATAAAAATATGCCTGGGGCTCTGATGGCCATGTTGCGTTTGAATCGTCCTGGTATTTTGGTTTACGGCGGAACCATTGCTTCAGGATGTGTTAGAGACAAAGAGTTGGATGTGGTTTCTGCTTTCGAAGCTTGGGGCGAAAAAGTAGCCGGTAAAATTGACGAAAAGGAATATAAGAAAGTCATACAAAATGCATGCCCAGGCGCAGGGGCTTGCGGAGGAATGTACACTGCCAATACCATGGCCTCGGCCATAGAAGCATTGGGCATGTCATTGCCCTACAGTTCTTCCAATCCTGCGGTAAGCTCCGAAAAAATAGAAGATTGTAAATCGGTAGGTGCAGCCATGAGGCATTTGATTGAACGGGATTTAAAGCCTTTGGACATTGTTACCAAAAAATCACTTGAAAACGCCTTGCGTTTGATTGCCGTATTGGGAGGATCAACCAATGCTGTGCTCCATTTTTTGGCCATCGCCCATGCTGCAGACATAGATTTGACTATAGATGATTTTCAAGAGATTAGTGATGCGACTCCATTTCTTGCCGACCTCAAACCCAGTGGTAAATATTTGATGAAAGATTTGCACGCCATAGGAGGTATTCCTGCAGTATTAAAATTTATGTTGGAAAACGACATGCTTCATGGGGATTGTATGACCATAACAGGAAAAACCTTAGCTGAAAATTTAGCCGAAGTAGGGTCTCTTCAAGAAGGTCAGGATTTGATACGACCTTTGAACAACCCTATCAAGCCCACGGGACACCTCAGAATTCTCAAAGGAAATTTGGCTCCAGGAGGTTCTGTTGCAAAAATTACGGGAAAGGAAGGACTTAAGTTTATAGGCCCAGCCCGTGTATTTGACGGCGAATATGCTGCCAACGCAGGAATAGGCGCCGGAAAAGTAAAAAAAGGAGATGTAGTGGTAATCCGATATGAAGGACCCAAAGGAGGGCCAGGAATGCCTGAAATGCTTAAACCCACTGCGGCCATTATGGGAGCAGGACTTGGAAAAGAGGTCGCCTTAATTACCGACGGTAGATTTTCGGGAGGGACGCATGGATTTGTTGTTGGACATATCGTTCCAGAAGCACAAGAGGGTGGCGTTATTGGTTTGTTGGAAGAGGGTGATGTCATTACCATTGATGCCGAGACCAACACCTTGAGTGTGAATTTATCGGAACAAGAAATAGAAAAAAGAAAAAATAAATGGGTGCAACCTCCGTATAAGTTTTCAAAAGGAGTTTTGTACAAATACATAAAAAGTGTGTCAACAGCTTCGCTGGGTTGTGTGACGGATATTTAATCAGATGAAAACAAAAGATCAAATCGCCCTTCAGGAAGTAGAGGGACAAAGCATTAAAATATCGGGTGCAGAAGCAGTCATTCGTTGTTTGTTGGCTGAGCAGGTGGACTTGATTTATGGTTACCCTGGGGGTGCCATTATGCCTGTCTACGACGAATTGTACAAATTTCAGGACAAACTCACGCATGTATTGACCCGTCATGAGCAGGGTGCTACTCACGCCGCTCAAGGGTATGCAAGAACCTCTGGAAGAGTTGGGGTATGCATTGCAACCTCTGGACCCGGAGCAACCAATCTTGTAACGGGTATTGCCGATGCTCAAATCGATTCGACTCCAATGGTTTGTATTACTGGACAGGTGGGTTCACACCTTTTGGGCTCTGATGCTTTTCAAGAAACAGATATTATAGGTATTTCTACTCCAGTAACCAAATGGAATTACCAAATCACTAAAGCCTCCGAAATTCCAGCCATTTTTGCCAAGGCTTTTTATATTGCCAGATCGGGTAGACCTGGACCTGTATTGATAGACATTACCAAGGATGCTCAGTTCGACACCTTTGATTTTTTCTATCAGAAATGTACGGGGGTTAGAAGTTATAAACCCGTTCATGCGCTGGATACTCATGCGGTCACCCAAGCGGCAGCTTTAATCAATCAGGCCCAAAAGCCTTTTATTGTTTGGGGACAAGGGGTCATATTAGGAAGTGCAGAGGAAGAATTCAAAGCTTTTGTTGAAAAGTCAGGAATTCCCGCCGCATGGACCATTTTAGGCCTTTCAGCTTTGCCTACCGCCCATCCTCTCAATGTTGGAATGGTGGGTATGCATGGAAATTAC
>ERZ887851.252-NODE-252-length-55178-cov-32.770459_pt1 | contig 55178 bp, 42 predicted proteins | sample MGYA00521100_ERZ887851 | MGnify/ENA primary metagenome ERZ887851 (study PRJEB32303, sample SAMEA104408602) | aquatic metagenome | biome: Brackish water; feature: Pelagic; material: water | place: Baltic Sea | collected 2014-06-06T16:11:00 | depth 11,444 m ... | reverse complement strand
AGTTGGCAGTTGGCAGTTGGCAGTTGGCAGTTGGAATGGTGCCGCAGGTTCTTGAAAGCTGAAAATGGAAAAGACGATGTCGGAAAAGTCCTGGCCTGATTATCGAGCTGTCTGGCGTTGGCATTTTTATGCGGGATTGTTCTGCATACCGTTTGTGATTGTGCTGTCGATCAGCGGCCTGATCTATTTGTTCAAGCCGCAGATCGAAGCATGGAACGATCGGAACTACGACAATCTGCAGATGACCGGTCCGCTCAAACCTGCTTCGCAACAGGTCGCGGCCGCGCTGACGGCGTTTCCGGGTTCTTCGTTTGTCAGCTACGAATTGCCGGAATTCGATTCGTCATCTGCTCGAATTGTCGTCAAAGACGGGGAGACGCAGATGCGAGCCTATACTCATCCGGAATCGCTGCAGGTGCTGCATACCGTGCCGGAAAACTCACGGCTGATGCGATGGATATTTCGATTGCATGGTGAGTTGCTCATGGGGGATCGCGGTTCGAATCTTGTTGAGCTGGCGGCCTGCTGGACGATTGTGTTGCTGATCACCGGTCTGTTTCTCTGGTGGCCTCGAAACGCTAAAGGTTTCGGAGGCGTTTTGTATCCGCGACTCTTCAAAGGATCAGGCATCTTCTGGCGCGATATTCACAGTGTCGTCGGAATGTGGATTTCGTTCTGCGCGATCTTTCTGCTGCTGACCGGATTGCCGTGGGCCAAATTCTGGGGTGACTACTTCAAACAGGTGCGTCAGGTCACGGGGACAGCCGTGGCGAAGCAGGATTGGGCTAACAGCAGTCGGCAGAAATCCGGAGAAGACGACTCCCCCGGCGCTGCTGAACACGGCGAACACGCCAATCATAATGTAAACAGCGAACACGGCGGAGCACGTCGCAGCAAAGGTGCTGGTTCGGCCGAAATAAAGCCTATTGATCTGGCTGTAATCGACATCATGGTAGCGAATGTCGCACCACTCAAACTCGATGCCCCCGTGATCATTTCGGCACCTGGCGGCCGATCGCCGAAATGGAACGCCAAGTCCAACACGGCGAATCGAACTCGGCGAGTCACCATTGATCTGGACCCGAAGACAGGAGCCATGCTGAGTCGCGAGAACTTCGAGGATCGGCATTGGGTTGATCGCGCTGTCGGCTTCGGAATCGCCGCGCACGAAGGAGCGTTGTTTGGTTGGTTGAATCAGTTACTGGGGGCTCTGACAACTTTGGGCCTTGTACTGCTGTCTGCCAGCGGCGCGGTATTGTGGTGGCGACGACGTGATCAGGGAGTGCTCGGCGCACCCAGGCCGATGTTGAATCCTCGCATTTCCTGGGGTCTGATTTCGATCATCGTGCTGTTGGGAATCTGCCTGCCATTATTCGCTGTGTCCTTAGTGTTTGTCTTGTTGGTGGAGTGGCTGTTGCTGAGTCGTATTCGTTCTGTGCAAACCTGGCTGGGTCTGATGCCAGCAGGATCATAAGTGAGATTGCACTGGCGATAATGTCATTAACGGGTTGTTGGTTTTAAGGAAATGAATTCATGTTGGCGTTCAAACAAATTCTTGCCGTGGCAGTTGTGGTGATCGCTGTATCCGGCTGCGGCAGTGGCACATCACCGGCAAAGGGTGGCACTCCCGGCAAGCTGACATTCGGTTCGGACGTCAGCAGCGACATCAGAATCACAATTCACCGCAGCGGAGCGAGTGGATTTGAACAGCTGGGCTTCGCAAACACCGCAGCAGACGGATCTTTTGTTTTGTACAACTCTTTAGCGACAGAACCACTGTGGCTGGAACCCGGGGACTATGTCTTCACCCTGGAATCCATCGGGCCGCCTGTTCAGTTTCCGAAAGCTTACGTCAAGCCGGAATCTACGCCACTTAAAGTTACCTGGAACTCAGAGATGAATTCCATCAACCTTGATATGCCTCCGAAATTGCTGGAAAAGTAGGCCTCAACGGAATCCCGCCATAGACGTTGTTTGGAACTGCAGGTTTCCCATGCTCAGGCCGCTTCGGACAAAACAACCCACACTCCTGAAGCCGCACCAGCACCAGCACCAGCACAACAGACGCTATCCCGGACCAAATCCGATTTCACGTTTCAAGTTTCAGACGCGTCGAATACCGATTTTCCGACATCGAAAAGGTCATTGCAAAATTGAACATGACACTGCAGAGTATCCACTCTGAAGTTGTTTCCGCCTTGGTCAATCACGTCGACGCGACAATCTAAGTCTTTATGTCAGCTGGGGAAAGCGAACGAACGGCTTCCCCCAGTTTTGCTGTTTCTGTCATGTTTTTATTTCACAACGAAAGATCTCTTCCCGTTAAAAATGTCTCCACCAGTAACGGTTCCAGGCACGGCTTTACGCTGGTCGATATTGCGAGCCCTTTGTTGACAATCGTTCGCTGCTGCAATGGTTGAAGCATTCCCAATCAGCCGCAGCATCCAGCACTCAGGTGACAGCCACTGGTTCAGTCCCACTTTTATCAACACGGTGAAACTCCGTTTTGTCACCACTGCTTCTGTGTTGCTTCGACTTCTGTGTTGCTGCGACCTCACCAGGAAAGGCTTTCGTGAGCGATTTGTTGAAGCGCCCCATCCGCAAACGTGGCTGCACGCTAATGGCCGTGTTAATGTGCTGTGGGCGGTTTTTTGGCGTACTGATGTGGTGGCAGATCAAAGCCACTCGTCGCTGCGGAAACGCAATTCTGATCCTAAAAGCCGTCGCCGCAGCGGAGTCGAAAATGGGTACAGTCATCGTTGGGTGTTGATCTGCAGCGTGTGGCCGTGGTTGCAGCGAGGTGCGAGCGAGTCCTGGGGGTCGTTCTCAAGCTCAGTCCAACCCCGGCCACCCAGCTCTGGAAACCGAATTCGGTGAGCTCAGCCACCGGAAATAGCCAAAAGCAGCGCGCTTGCGTATGCAGTAAGCAATTGGCACACTTAACAACAGCAATCCCGAAAACTTTGTCGGCAGTGGCTGTTGTCTTGCCTATCCATCACTTCACCTCTGATTCCGAATACTCACACGAATGACTTCCATGAAATGCATTCAATGCACAGTGTCGCTAATTATGACTTTGTATATCGTTACTGCTTCCGGATGCAGCAACGATGATTCATCGAATGCACCGGTCGTTGCGAATCCAATACCAAGCGGGCATTCGCACGATGATGCGGACAAGCTGGTTTGGGTCAGAAGCGACATTTCGGTGGCTGGATTTCAGATCTCACTGGGACATCATGGCGAGCACTTTCACACTGGCGAAACGATTGAGCCAGCTGTCGCGATCACCAAAGAAGGCACCGATGTTGACGACGCAGTTCTCAGAAATGCGTTGATATCGAAGGATGATTCAGCCGTACTGGTGGATTATGTTCCAATGGTTTTCGAACCAAAAACTGAGGATGAGCCTGCACATTATGCTCAGGGAGGTCTAAAAATTCCTGCGGATGCTGGCAATGTGCAGGTGCGTTTTGAACTGAAGCTGCCTGGCGTGGACGAAGCTGCAACGTTTGAGATTGATGTTGCTTTCCATTGATTGTGAGATTTAACGTTTTTTTTAAAAGACTTCAGACAAGATCTTTCGCAGGTTGTCTTTCAACAATTAGAAACAACGATCCACACCTACTTAGACAGCAGCATGAAAATAAAATCCGGCTACAAGCTCCGGTACGTTTTTATCACGCCAATGTCTTAGACGAAAAGTTTTGAGCGAATGTTGAAGACTCAGTCGATTCTCTTCACCCTTTGTCTGCTGATTGGATGCTCCGGCTCGGAGCTTACTTCGGCGAAAGTTGAATCACCAATTGATGCGAATGCAGTAACCGCTTCGCCTCAGTTGTCGGTGACTGACGATGCGGGCGGTGCTGGATCATCACAGGCATTCGTGCCGGTGAAGCTGACCAGCCAGCATCTGCCAAACCCAGTGCAACTGCACCCGAAGGTGATTTCCGGCGGCTTGCCTGAAGACGACGCGGCGTTTCAGGAGCTCGCAGATTTGGGAGTCAAAACTGTCATCAGTGTTGATGGCATGACGCCCGATGTCACGACCGCGGCGAAGCATGGGCTGCGATATGTTCACTTGCCGCACGGTTACGACGGCATTCCGGAACAGCGAATCAAAGAGCTTGCCAAGGCGGTGCGTGATCTTGAAGGACCGATCTATATTCATTGCCATCACGGCAAACACCGCAGCCCGGCGGCTGCCAGTGTCGCCTGCGTGAGTGCCGGGTTGATTCCCGCCAGGCTGGCTGTACCGATTCTGGAACTGGCGGGCACGAATCCCGGGTACAAAGGCCTGTACGAAGCGGCTCAGCAAGCGACCGCCTTTGATAAAGCATTGTTGAACGAGCTTCAGGTCGAATTCAAAGAGGTTCAGAAAATCCCGCCAATGGCAGAAGCGATGGTTCATTTGTCTCACGCCGACGAACACCTGAAACTGATAGCCGCCGCTAACTGGAAGTCTCCCGAGAATCACCCGGATCTTGTGCCAGCTCATGAAGCGTTGTTGATGCGGGAAATCTTCACGGAAATGTTGCGTACAGACGAAGTCGCCAGGCAGCCGGAAGAATTTCGAAAATGGCTGCAGGATTCCGAAGCCGATGCGCAACAACTGGAAGCGGAACTGAAAGCCTGGATTACGGACCAGAATGTCGCCAGTCCACTCGCTCGACTTACGGAACTGTCGGCTAAAATTTCTGCCAACTGCAAAGCCTGTCATCAGAAGTATCGTGATGTGCCGCCTGGCGAAAGACAGTTGTCTTCTGAATGATTTCGGCGACCGGCACATGGACGTTTTTGAAGAGTCAGGCTGCTATTGGGAGAGCCGCAGCGATTTCTGTTCTCATTTTTCTGGTAGCTCACGTTAAACGTTTTTTCCGGGCGACTTGCGGCTATGATTTGAGCCATGCAAGTGCGACGATTTTCTGCGGCGGTCGTCGGGATTCTATTGGTTGTCGTCATGATGGCGACACTGTTTTTAAGTCCCGGGATACGCCATACGCATGAAGGCGGTGACGAAGGTCATTCGCATGCAGTGACGCACGCCGATTCCGAACAGCAGATACATGCCCATTCGCATGGCGGCCATTCGCATTCACACGCGGAACATTCACATGGCCTTCAAAGCCAGCATTCGCACAGTCATGACGACGGTGGCGAAGTGAATGCGACAGAAAGTCACGTTCACATCAGCTTTCTATGGTTTGAGCTGACATTGCCGGACTTTTTTGGCAGCGATCATGAATCCACAGCGGCGAACGCTTCGCAGGCTGGTGATGCCAGGCCCAGTGCCCAATCATCAGCAACAGTTGTCATCTCTCCGCCGTTCACGATGACTCAGTTGGTTCAATTGGTGTTTCTGACACCCGCCCCATTACCGGAACGGACGACAATTCCCGTCAGTCATCTGGTCCGATGGATGAATCCGGCGTCACTGCTGAAGGCCGGGCGACTTCCCGATGCTCCCTTGCTTCCTCCACCAAAATTCGCCTGAAGTTCCGCTGAAACCGCTGCTGTTCTGCAGCCTGTATCAGCGTTGATAACTTTCTTCTGTACCTGACTTCGGCAAGGCATACAGCAAGCTCGCAGTGTGTGAGTATCTTGCTGTGTGTGCCAGCCAGCGTGTTTGCGTCTTTGCGTGGCTGCGTGCGACGTCGAATTCAGGCGGCGAATTTCATTTCAATTTGCACCACGATTCATGCTGCGCGCAATGCGCGGCGTGACGTGTTGTGCCAGGGAGCAAATATGTATTCTGTATTTCGAAAGTCTCGCCGTGCGCGAGGCTTCACTTTGATTGAACTTCTGGTGGTGATAGCAATCATCGCCATCCTGATTGCGTTGCTGCTGCCAGCTGTGCAGCAGGCTCGTGAGGCGGCTCGGCGATCGAGCTGCAAGAATAACTTGAAACAGCTGGCATTGGGGCTGCACAACTACGAATCGACATTCGGCCTGCTGCCGCCTGGTTATCTGCACAAGTTTGATCCGGCGGGGTCCGGTGCCAACCACATGGGATTTGCATGGGGCTGCATGATTCTTCCACAGCTGGAACAGAAGAACCTGTATGACCAGTTCAACTTCAATATTCCAGTGTTTGATGTCAGTCAGCAGGTGCCTCGAGAGCAACACCTATCGGTATTTCTGTGTCCGTCAGATCCTTATTCAGACGGGACATTCGTTGTGCGAGATGACACGGTGGTTCCAGTAGAACAGTATGGTGCCGCCAGTTACGCGGCCAACTGGGGACCGTCTACTGCGGCCGTGAATCTGGATGATACTCCGCTGCAAAGTCAGGGCGTGTTCTACCGCAACAGTCGCACAAAGTTTCGCGACGTCACTGATGGCTTAAGCAACACTCTGTTTTTGGGTGAACGTACGAATGGACCATTGCCAGCGACAACGACGGGCGGGCATCAGGTGTTTGAAACAGCGTGGGCTGCGGCTGTGCGTGAAATCACCGAACTTACGGACGATCACGGACACATGGTGCTGTTTGAAACTCAGTATCGTCCCAACGATCCGGGCACGGATGATAAAGGGCTGTCAGCACCTCACACCGGCATCTGCCAGTTCGCTCTGGGCGACGGTTCCGTTCGAGCCATCAGTGAGAACATCGACGAAGGCATCTACAATTGTTTGGGAACTCGGTCAGGAGGCGGAGTGATCGGCGAGTCCTGACACGTCTCGGATTCGCGAGGCCAAACTTTTGTTTGGCCTCGCGTTTCGGTTTACACAATCCTTACGGGACATAGACGACGGCTTTGAGATTCCGGCAGAGAATTTACCGTCGTGTGGCCTCGAAAACGTCTTACGAACATGTGGCCATCAGCCGGCTGGAAAGGGCATCACAGCAATGCCTGAATGCTGGCGAAGTCTTTCTTAAGTGACTGGTACAGCTGCTGGTAGACAGGGTACGCAGCGTTGTAGGTCTTCTTTGCCGATGCCTGAGCTGTTGTTTTTGTGACCACTGAAATGGTGGCTTTGCAGGCTTCAACAACGTCTTTGTAAGCTCCCGTGCCGGCAGCTGCCAGCAAGGCGACTCCATAGGCTGGCCCTTCTTCGGCGTTGATGGTGACAACCGGGCTGCCGTAAATGTCGGCCTGCATCTGTCGCCAGAATGGGCTGCGAGCTCCTCCACCGGATAGACGAATTTCCTTGATTGGAATGCTCATACCTTTGGCGATTTCCAAAGAGTCACGCATCGCAAACGTGGCACCTTCCATCACGGATCTGGCCATGTGGCCCTTGCCATGACGCAGGCTTAAACCAACCCAGCTGCCGCGAGCATTCGGATCGGCGTACGGCGTTCGTTCACCGGTGAGGTATGGCAGAAAGAACAAGCCTTCCGAACCAGCAGGAGCCGCTGCGGCTTGCTGAGTGATCAGTTCGTACGGATCGACCTTCTGCTTTTTCGCAGCAGCGATCTCTTCCTGACACAATTGATTGCGGAACCACTGCAGGCTTCCTCCCGCAGAAAGTACACAGCCCATCACGTGCCACTTGCCTCGAACGGCATGGCAGAACGTGTGAAGCCGACCTTCCGGATCCACCTGCACTTCGTCGCTGTGAGCAAACACAACTCCGCTGGTTCCCATGGTTGCTGAGACAACTCCCGCTCGAACAATTCCGTTGCCGATGGCGCTGGCCGCCTGATCGCCTCCGCCGCCGACAACTGGTGTGCCGACATTCAAGCCCATGGCTTTTGCAGCGGCGTCGGAAAGCACTCCCGTGACGTCTTCGGATTCGTACATCTTCGGAAACAGGCTACTATCAAGGCTCAGCTTATCCAGCAGCGGCTTCGACCATTTGCGATTAACAACATCCAGCAGCAGAGTGCCCGAAGCGTCGCTGACTTCTGTCGCGAATTCCCCCGTCAGTCGATAGCGGACGTAGTCTTTGGGCAGCAGTACCTGAACCGTCTTGTCGAAGTTTTTCTTTTCGTTGTTTCGCAGCCACAGAATTTTCGGAGCCGTAAAGCCCGTCAATGCCGGGTTGGCCACCATCTGAATCAGCTTCTTGCGCCCCCCCGCCAGCTTTTCAATTTCCGCACATTCGGCGGCAGTTCGCTGATCGTTCCACAGCAGGGCCGGGCGGATGACATTGCCCGACTTATCCAGAAACACGCTGCCGTGCATCTGGCCGCTCAACCCGATTCCGCCGATGTCGGCCGCTTTTAGTTTTGCGGCCTTCATTACCATTTTCACGCTTTGAACAGACGCATCCCACCAGTCGACAGGCTGTTGCTCTGACCAGCCGGGCTTGGGGCTGTAGAGTGGATATTCAACGGTGGCCGATCCCAGAATCGTTCCGTCTTCACGAACTGCCAGAGTCTTTGTGCCGCTGGTACCGATATCAATGCCAAGAAATACAGCCATGTGTTTCTGTTCCGAATGAAGCAGAGCTTGAATGATCAAAATGAAGAAAAACCGTCGTACTGAAATCAGCCGAATGAATTAAGGCTCGTAGCCGAGATTAGGGGCCAGCCAACGTTCGATTTGACTGGTGGTCATGTGCATCCGGCCAGCATAGTTTTCAACCTGATCTTTGGTAATGCGATCGACGGCAAAGTAGCGAGCTTCCGGCAATCCAAAGTACAGACCACTCACCGATGACGCTGGATACATGGCGAAGCTTTCGGTCAGAGTCATACCGGTTGCGGCTTCGGCATCCAGTAGAGTCCACAACGGGCCTTTGGGAAGATGGTCCGGGCATGACGGATAACCGAATGCCGGTCGAATGCCGCGATACTTTTCAGCAATGAGGTCATCGTTGGATAGACTTTCGTCAGCTCCAAAGTTCCACTCTTTGCGAACTTTCGCGTGCAAATATTCGGCAAATGCTTCGGCAAAGCGGTCGGCCAGTGCCTTAATCATAATAGAACGATAATCGTCGCCTTCCACTTCGACCTTCTTTGCAAGTTCGTCGCAGCCATGACCGGCAGTCACGGCGAATGCTCCCAGATAGTCGGCCCTAAAACTGCCACCGGCCACCTTGGGAGCGACATAGTCTGCCAGAGAACGAAAGTCCTTCTGGCCGACTCGTTCCCATTGCTGACGCAGCATCGGAAACCGCATCAATTCCGTTGTGCGGCTTTCGTCGGTCCACAGCACGATGTCGTCGCCGTCGGAATTCGCGGGCCAAAAGCCGTACACGCCTTTGGCGGTAAGCCTCTTGTCTTCCAACAGTAGCTTGAGTTCCGCCTGAGCATCCTTGAACAGCTTCTTTGCTTCTTCACCCACAACTTCGTCGTCGAAGATGCGAGGATACTTGCCAATCAGTTGCCAACTGCTGAAGAATGGCGACCAGTCGATATAAGGAACCAGTTCAGAAAGCGGCAATTCTTCCACAATTCGAGTGCCCGTGAACTCCGGCGCAGGTGGCTCGTAATTGTCCCAGTCGATTGTGAATCGCTTTGACAAGGCTTCTGCGTAAGGCACCAGCTTGACCTGCTGCCGCTGATTGAACGAGGCTTTGGCACGCGTTTGTGCTTCGATGTTCTTCGCCACGAATTCTGGTTTGCGATCAGCATCAAGCAATGCTTCCACAACGCCAACAGACAGCGACGCGTCGCCCACATGAACGACGGGGCTGTTGTAAACAGGAGCAATCTTTACGGCGGTATGCTTCGCGCTGGTAGTGGCTCCACCAACCAGCAATGGCACGGTAAAGCCCTGTTCTTCCATTGTGCGAGCCACAATGATCATTTCTTCCAGCGACGGAGTAATCAAGCCGCTAAGCCCGATGATGTCGGCGTTGTGCTTCTTCGCTTCTTCCAGAATCTTTTCGCACGACACCATGACTCCCAGGTCAATCACCTTGAAGTTATTGCAACGCAGAACTACGGCAACGATGTTCTTGCCGATATCGTGAACGTCGCCCTTGACGGTGGCAATCAGAAACGTGCCGCGATTGCTTTGTTCAACAGCTTCGCCAGCCACTTGCAGGCTTTCGGCCAGCGTGACTGCATCATCGCGAGTGCCCGTAAACAGAGCCGCGTTGTTGAAGTACGTTGAAGTGGTGCCGGCCGCTGCCGCCGCTTTTTCCGCTTCCATAAACGGCTCCAGCCACGCCACTGCTTTCTTCATCACTCGAGCCGACTTCACAACCTGCGGCAAAAACATCTTGCCCGCACCAAACAGTTCGCCGACGACGTTCATCCCGTCCATCAACGGCCCCTGAATGATGTCCAGCGGCCTGCCATACTTCAGACGAGCTTCTTCGATGTCGCCATCGATGTGATCAAGAATCCCTTTCAGCAATGCATGCTTCAGGCGATCTTCAACACCGCCGTTGCGCCATTCGTCGGTTCGCTTTTCACCGCCCGCTTTTTCTTTGACGGTTTCAGCGTATTCAATCAGGCGTTCTGTGGCGTCCGGACGACGGTTCAGCAGCACATCTTCGATGTACACCAGCAGCTCTTTATCGATTTCGTCGTAGACTTCCAGTTGGGCTGGATTAACGATGCCCATGTCCAGTCCAGCGGCAACGGCGTGATACAGAAACGCGGCGTTCATGGCTTCTCGGACAACATTGTTGCCTCGAAAACTGAAGCTGACGTTGCTGACACCGCCGGAAGTTTTCGCTCCCGGACATTCGCGTTTGATGTCTCGCACGGCTTCGATAAAGTCAACGGCGTAGTTGGCATGTTCTTCCATGCCAGTACCGACCGTCAGAATATTGGCATCGAAGATGATGTCCGTCGGCGGGAAGCCGGCTTGTTCTGCCAGCAGTTTGAAGGCTCGCTTACAGATGCGAACTTTGTCTTCACGAGTCGCCGCCTGCCCCACTTCGTCGAAGGCCATTACAATTGTGGCGGCTCCATAACGGCGAATCAGTTTCGCTTTGCGAAGAAAGTCTTCTTCGCCTTCTTTCAGGCTGATACTGTTGACGATGCACTTGCCGTGCACGCACTTCAGGCCCGCTTCGATGACGTTCCAGTCGGAACTGTCGATCATGATGGGCACGCGGACGTTGTCGTCATGCAGCAGCCACAGGAATTTCTCCATACAGCGAGGGCCATCCAACAATCCTTCATCCATGTTGACGTCGATAACCTGAGCACCGCCTTCAACCTGATTGGCGGCGACGCTGAGAGCTTCGTCGTATTTCTCTTCCCGAATCAGACGCGCGAACATTCGTGAACCGGTGACGTTTGTTCGTTCACCGACATTCAGGAAGTTGGATTCCGGACGGAGTTCCAGATAGTCGAAGCCGGAATAGGTCGAATTACCGCTGCCGGATGATGGCTTGCGGGGCTTCATATTCTTCACCGCGTCAGCCGCGCTGGCGATGAATTCAGGCGTCGTACCGCAGCAGCCGCCCACCACATTCACCAGGCCAGCCTTCGCTGCGCCGACAATCGCTTCTGTGAATTCCCCAGCCGTGTTATCGAAACCTCCCATGCCGTCGGGCATGCCGGCATTGGGATAGCAAGTGACGTAGCGAGTGGAAATATCCGACAGCGTTTGCAGATACGGCTTCATCTGTGCAGGACCAAGAGCACAGTTGAATCCGATGCTAAGCGACGGGAAATGTTCGACGGCCGAATAGAAAGCTTCTGCAGTCTGCCCCAGCAATGTTACTCCACCGGCAAACACAGTTCCCGAAATCATCACGGGAACTTCGGTGCCGCGTTCTTCGAAGACTTTTGAAATCGCGAACAGGCACGACTTCATGTTGAGCGTGTCGAAGCTGGTTTCGGGCAACAGCAGATCCACGCCGCCGTCCAGCAGGCCTCGCACCTGTTCTGCGTAGCTTTCTACCATCGCATCAAACGACACAACTCGAGTTCCCGGTGCATCGGCGTTCATCGAAAGCTGAACGTTGGTCGGCCCAATACTGCCAGCGACATAGCGCGGCTTCTTTGTGTTCTTTGCCGTGTATTCGTCAGCGCATTTTCGAGCCAATTCGGCCCCGGCGACGTTTAGTTCTCTCACCATATGCGACAGGTCGAATTCCTTCATGCCGACGATCGACGCGTTGAAGGTGTCGGTTTCGATGATGTCCGCACCGGCATCCAGATAGTGGCGATGAATGCCAGCGATCAGGTCGGGCTGAGTCAAAACCAGCAGGTCCGTGGCGTTACGAACGTCGATATGGTGATCTTTGAATCGTTCGCCGCGATAGCCTTCTTCGGTCGGATTGTTCGACATAATCAACGCGCCCATCGATCCATCGATGATGAGAATACGTTCGTCCAGTAGTTCGCGGATATCGGGTTTTGTCGTCATTGGGCAGTGTATAGGTTCGAATTCAGCACGGACGGCGAAAAACGGTGCGTTTGTCGTTTCTTGAAGAGTCCGAGATTCTAGAGATATGATTGTTGCGGAGAAACCCGCGAACGCCCCGCAGCGTCCACTTTCCCGAGAACACAGCAACGGACGAACACAACTTTCCTTAACCAGCCCGAAATGAGTGTACTGACGGACTGTTTTGGATGTCGCATGCACTCCTGAACCGGCTAAAGTTGAAGCAGGGTGGGCATCGCTCACCAATTCATGAGCTTTGTTATCGCTGGTCGCGGTGCCCACCCTACCGTTGGTAGCGACGACGAAGCAGTTCGGCGATTACGAAGTTCCAACTCTCTCGCCCGCCACGCCACCGGGGCAACCGCGAAGCCCTTGAATACCATTTACGCCGCGATGGGCATGCAAGGACGGAAACTTCTCTGACTTTCAAATGTTCGCAATGCGCGAGTGGGCATGTTAATCTGCGAAGCGTAAACGTGGCCGCGCGTGGGGCGGCGAATCGCGAATTCTGTAGTCTTCGGAAAGCGTATCGACGTGCAACTGTCTGAATCCGATCTGACCCTGGTGACTGGAGCAACCGGGCTGGTGGGCAGCCATGTGGCCGAACAGGCACGCACCAAAGGCCTGCGTGTGCGAGCTCTTTGTCGAGCTGGCAGCGACACCGCTTTGTTGCGTCACTGGGGCGTCGAAATTGTCGATGGCGATCTGGGCAACGTTAGCAGTATTCGGCTTGCCTGTGCTGGTGCGTCCGTTGTAGTGCACTGCGCCGCAAAAGTTGGCGACTGGGGCCCGACTGAAGAATACCGCCAGATCAACGTTGAAGGTACTCAATCGCTGCTGGACGCGGCTCTGGCATCCGGCAGCCTTAAACGTTGGGTGCAAATTAGTTCGCTGGGAGTCTACTCTGGCGGCGACCACTACGGCACGGACGAAACCACGCCGCCAAATTCCATTGGCATTGATGGCTATACATTGACGAAGGTCGAATCAGAACAGCTCGTTTGCCGCTACATCGCCGAACGACAACTTCCCGCCGTCGTGCTGAGACCTGGCTTCATCTACGGACCACGTGATCGCACCGTGATGCCTCGACTGCTGGAAAAGCTGCGAACAAAAAAATTCGCGTATCTTGGCAATCACGACAAGCTGATGAACAACACGTTCGTGGGCAATTTGTGTGAAGCCATCTGGCTGGCCATCGAAAACGACAACGTGGTGGGCGAAGTGTTTAACGTCCGCGATCCGCGAGCTGTCAGCAAGAAAGAATTCATGGACACGATCTGCGATGCCGCCGGCTATGTGCGCCCCACCAAAGTTGTGCCGCTGCACATTGCGAAGGGCCTTTCGTGGGTGTTGGAAAGCACGTGGAAGCTGTTTGGGAAACAAACGGCTCCACTGGTTAACAGCGCCCGAATCAAGTTTCTGGGCCTCAACCTGGATTTCGATATCGAAAAGGCGAACCTGCGGCTGGGCTATAACCCTGCAACAGACTTTCGAGACGCCATGCCACAAACTGTGAAATGGTTTGCGGCAGTCGATGGCCAATCGGAATCAGAAAGCTTGTAACCTGAACTTACTGTGCGGTTCCAGGAACTTAAAAATTGCCCCGAATTAAGCTCCTTCACTGACGACAATACACGACTTCACGATGGCCACCCCGTGGAGTTGGGGAGGAATCGCGATTCGGCACTTTCGTTTTTCACAGTCGCGGTCACAGTCACAGACCTGGCCGCGAAAACCCGGTTTTCAGCCTCGGGGTAAACAAAACAAATCGGCAAGCCACTACTCAACCGTCTGCTGACCTTCCATCGGCATGCCGTTTTGACCGGGCTGCTGATTCTGGCCGTCTGGCTTATTGTCCGCCTTTGCCCCGCCGCCTAGCGCATTGTTAAGTCGTTCCTGAATCAACTGAAGATCAACACTGGAATCGACCTTTAGAACACGAACTGTACTGGATACTTCCGCCGCTTCGTCCAGTTCTTCGACCAGAGCTCCCACAGTGTCCATCAATGATGCCGTAGACGAAACAACCAGAGTGTTGGAAACAGCATCGACTCCAATAGACAGCAGCCCCTTAAAGCGAATAGGCGAATCTTCGTCCTCACCTTCCAGTTCACCGAATGAATACACGGTTGTTCGCTGCTGCTCACCATCTTTCTTTTCCAGAGCCTTATCGTTGGCACTCAAAAGATCTCGAAAGACATCTTTGAGTGCCTGAGCGACAATTTCGGCCCTGGAATTCTGCAGCCGGAAAACTTTTGTAATCCGCATCGCTCGCGTGTCGGAAGGTTCTGGAACGTCGTAGATTTCAATCAATTCTTCAATAATACGGATTTGCCGACGATCGGCATCACGCACTAAGATCGTGCTGGTGAAGTTATCCGAGATAAACTGAGGTGGCTTGCGACGCCCCAACGTTGATTTTGCAGTCGACTTTTTGTTGGATGGCCGAAACATGCCCCAGTACGGATCGTAGCTGGATCCAGATTCTGATTCCTGCTCTGCCTTGAAATAGTCTTTCAGGTTAAGCGTCACCCATGACGGTGTCGCATACTTCATATAAAAGACTCGATAACTGGGCGGAGGGCCAACCACGTCTTTCATTAAGTCTTCAATCTGCGAAAGAGCGGCTTTATCGTCACTGGCAACAATCAGCCTGCCGTCTGGCGTCAGTGAAAAACGGATCGGAGCGGCATCAGAATCTGAATCGACGGTTGATGCTGGACTGTTCGACCGCGTTCCGGTTGCGATAAAGCGTCTGCCACCTGGCGGCTGCTTATCCACGGCATTCCAGTGCCCTGCCTGCCGTTGACCTGCAACGTTCGGCTGCTCGCTGGATAGCATTGGCTGAACGGAAGCTTCGGAGTCGGGTTTAAACAATGACAATCCAGTATCCGTGTTTGCCGCAGAGTCGCGTTGTAGAGCAGCAAAAAAATCATCCGCAGCTAACACTTGCGTCTCCTGTGCCGGACGAGTGACTTCCTGCTTGATGGATGCCTGTTCAGCGGCTTCTGGCTGGTCGACTTGTTTTTCTGGAAGGTCGTCGCGAAGTTCATTCTTTCCCTTCCAATGCTGCTTCAGCCGATCCAGAACTTCGTGAGCATCTTGATTGGGTGAGAGTTCAAAAAATCGCAGGCCGTTGTTATCGGCATTGGGATCATCGATCTCGCCAAGCTTTTGCAGCAGCAGCTTGATTTCATCCATTTCCACCTTGTTGGCAAAGACCAGCAAGCGGTTATTTTCTATATCGGCCTCTACCTTGAAGCCTTTTTCCTCCTGCTTCTTTTCTTCAGGCTCCCCCCACGAAAACCGGCTGTAATATCCAGATCGGGAGTTGCTGTCTTCTTTGGGTTCGGGGGCCATCAGAGCTAGAATGGTGCCAGCCACGTATTCCGCATCAAGCCTGCGCAACGGGATCACTTCGATCTCACGACCGGACTGGTCAAGGCGTTCAACCAGCGTTGTGATCGTCAGATGATCAACAAGACTTGCAAAAGCGACGATCGATTTCTTATCGGCATCCACCTTCAATACCGTACCGGGGCCCATGTCGCCGAGTTCCTGCAGCAGGTCGACAAGCGTTTGAGGATTGACGGTTTCCAGTCGGTAGATTTTCAGTTTGTTGATGTTCTGCAGCAGCGAATTGGAAGATTCAACAGACACGTCAATCTGCTGAATGGCTTTATCGATAAGTGCCATCTGATCCGGAGCAGCTTGCGCCAGTATCATGTTTTCTCGAGTATTCAGCACAAGGCGAGTTTTCACAGCCTCTTTCTTTTTCGCACCGCCAGCACCACTGTTACCCATTTGCTGCATCTGTTGCTGCATTTGCTGTTGCATCTGCTGCATCATATTTTGCATTTCGTAGCTGCTGCCGGCACTGGAAGACCCACGTCGGCCACCTTCATTTTCCAACCCTAACAGTGAACGCAACAATTCGATCACTTCGTGAGCTCGACGATGCTCAAGCCGAAAAGTGCGTACCAGTTGTTCCTGACCGGTATCGGATTGTTCGTCTTGAAGAATTCGATAAATGTCGCGCAGGCTTTTTGCCGTATCCATCACTTCCAAACGGTTGGTACGACTAAGCTTGCTGATCTTTCCAGCCTTTGACAGCAAAGGAGCCAGCTCTTCAGCCGCTTCGTCAGCAATCAGCCAGTTAAGGTCGAATGATACTTTGCACAACGTATGGTCCAGCTGAGACTCCAGCTGTTCCGGTTCAATGCGTGGCACCAGTGAAGACTTGATGTCGGCAAGTTTCAGAACAGACAACAGCTCGCCATTCAAGACCATACTGTAGCCGCGCGCCAGAAGATGGCGGTTGATAATGTCCCGAGCTTCTTCCAGCGAATAGGCTCGAGTGGTCGTCAGATTTAACGTGTCGCCGGGCAGTTCCTGCCAATCCAACGAAAGCTTTGAGGCGTCGGCAATCCACAGCAGCACGTGTTCCCACGATTGCCCTTTCAGATCGAACGTCACCATTCCCGATTCGTCCAGCTGAACTTCCGAAGCGATAGGCTCTGCCTTGTGATCTTTCGCTGACTTCAACGGGCGTTTAATGACAGACGGTGCTTCAACCTTCTTCCCCTTCTTGTCGGCCTCGGTTTTGTCTCCGTCTTTTTTTACCTCACCCGATTGGCCTTCTGCCGCCGGCTGGCCCCCGACAGTTGGAACCGAATCCCCGGCAACTTCCAGGGACGTCGAAACTGCAGCTTCCTGTCCAGGACTGACCACAATTGTCTGGCCGTCAGCGGTGGTGACCACCTGCTGGCCGTAAACCACGGGGCTTACCATTAGAAAACAGATAAAAGCTGTCACTATGCTGGCGACTTTGACGGTGCGGGCCGGTTCAGGCATTTCGTGTCTCAACAAGCGAAATTTCACTGTGTTTCTGTTTCGTTTCTGGCGCGGACATCACGCTGTCTGGAAATCGTCAGCCGGATCGAATGGATACGACAGCTTGAAGGCGATACCATTTCAACTGATCTGTTCGACCGTGTAGTTTCTCTGTTTTTTTTTCCTGAATCAACAAGATACCGCAGATCTGGTTCAATCAGTGGGGCGACTTGCTTTGCCTCCCAGGATACAAACCTAACCAACCATTAACCAGACAGTCGTCTTCACATTCAGCGTCCGATCGGGATGCTGCGATGGAAGTCGGGGATATCAATGAAGTTAGACAAAATTAAGATCGGTTTCCTCGGTGCCGGACGCATGGCGACAGCACTCGCGAAAGGGTTTACCGCAGAGCTTGTGCCAGCCGAACGAATCTGCGGATTCGACCCGTTCGCAGAATCGTTGCGACAGTTTCGAGCTGTTGTTGGCGACGCGGTCGATGTGTCGGACACTTCGACAAAGTGTCTGGAAGCAGCCGACATCATTTTTTTGGCCGTCAAACCGCAGGTGATGAAGTCGGCCCTGGAAAACTTAAGCAGTTCACTGCGTCCGGAACAACTTGTCGTTTCAATCGCTGCGGGCACCACGGTGAAATCGCTGGAAGAATGGTTGCCGGCAAAGCAGCGAGTGATCCGAGTAATGCCCAACACGCCCTGCCTGATCGGACAGGGGGCTTGCGGTGTTAGCAGCGGCACTTACGCCACGGCGGAGGACTCTGCCGCTGTTTGTGAATTACTCAGCACCGTTGGCATCGTTGAACAGTTGCCGGAAAAATTGCTGGACGCAGTGACTGGCTTGTCCGGCAGCGGTCCGGCGTATGTGTTCCAGATTATCGAAGCTCTTAGCGACGGAGGAGTGAAGGTCGGACTTCCCCGAGCCACCGCCACTCGCCTTGCCGCCCAAACTCTGGCCGGTGCCGCTTTAATGCTGCTGGAAACCGGCGATCATCCGGGAGTCCTCAAGGACGCCGTCACCAGCCCCGGCGGCACAACGATCGCAGGACTGATGAAACTAGAAGAAGGCGGCCTGCGAGCAGCCTTAATGAACGCCGTAGAATCCGCCACCAACCGCAGCATAGAACTCGGCAGATAGGCGTCACTGAAAACCAAAAAGGTGCCAACTGCCCAATAAAGGTTCCTGGCACCTTTTTAATGTCTTAGGCGTTGACCAAAGAAGGGCAGAGCGATGAAAGATTTGATTCGACCGGGACTCTTCCTGATCGCCCGGCTGAGTCTGCTTCATTCTGTCTCGGCCTGGATACTTAGCCAAGGGTATTTCCTGCAGATTGTCGTAAACCCCGGAGTGAAAGAGACTGCATTCGTGATCGAGCGGCGTGGAGTGTTCTTGGGCGTGGGCGTCGTTGGGAAAAGACCGCCTAAGTTGATTTACTTTGGCTATGCCTTCGAACACGCTTTTAACGAAGTATTCGATCCTGAATTCGGGCGTAGTATTCACATCGCTACACCTCCCGAGAAGACCTACAAGTTTGGGAAGATAGCAGGTCTGTTTCTGCTCTGGTTTGGCCCCATGAGCCTCCTGCTGCTTGTGATTCCTCACTGGCTGATCGTGCTGTGCAGCACAAGTTTTTACGGCGTCTTGAAACTGGTCTATCGGAATACTGTTACGAATACCGAAATAGCGTGACAGCCAGGATTTCAACTAACGGCGGCGTCTTAGGCTCGACGGCTTCACCCAACTGCCTCACAATGAACGATGATTGCGGATAAAGTTCGTAGAGTCACTTGGGGGGCATCAAAGGTGGGGGCATCAAAGATGGCTGGAACCTTTGTCTTGCGAAGGAACGCAGCAGCGGCACGGGTGAGATGATCTTGACAACTCTTGGTTGCCGGAGTCAGAAGTCCTTGTTGCCGTCAACTGCTGCAAGAAACTGGTCGACCAATCCTTCCGGTGCATTGACGATATGTTTGGGGCCGGGGAATTGTCCGCTTTTGACGTCGTCGATGTATTCGCGAAACCCCTCGACTCGCTCCACCTGCATCGCCTGCTCCATCTTGTACAGATTTCGATACTGTTTGGTGTGTCGGGGATAAGGAGGAGCGTGGTTGCCCAAAATGTCTTCGGCAAACATGAATTGAATGTCGCCGCCACTGCCAGCGCCGATCGATGAGGTCACCAGGCGAGTGCGGCTGGAGATTTCCGCAAGCAACTGAGCCGGCACGACTTCAACTTCAACCGCCCAGGCTCCAGCTTCTTCAAACGACTGAATCTGCTCGAATATCCACATCGCCTCTTCAATCGTTTTCCCGACTGCCCTGAGGCCTCCTGTCCAGGTACTCAGGCGAGGCACCAGGCCAGCGTGAGCTTGAACAGGAATGCCAGCACGTGAACAAGTCCGAATGAACTCAGGTCCCCATTGGCACATGATTCCATCGGCGCCTGCTTCCATGGCGATATAGCCTGCTCGGACTGCTTCCTCCGCAGTTGCAATCTTTGTGAGCCCGATACAAAACGTCATGAATGTATGCGGCGCCGCCTTTCGCATCGCGATTGCATCAGCCGGGTTGCCTGGATCAAACTTCACCTTTAACGTATCGATTCCCGCTTCTTCCGCCGCCCTTGCTTCGCTGGTTGTGAAAGGCATCGTCTCAGTAAGAACCGTTTTCCCCTTCAGGTCCTGAAGATGTTTGACGGTGTGGTTGCGAGTTGCATATTGCCCGCCAAGCGTCATCGTCCGGTGTAGCCCTCGCTTATTGGCATCTCTGGGAGCCAGCGAGCCAAATGGGTGTTCGTCAGGTTTCATGCGGTTGATTCTGGTTGGAGAACTGTGTCAGGAAGGCAAAAAGGGGCAAAAAAGGTGTCAGCGACGGTCTTGAATTTTGTCAAGAACGACGTTGACACCTTTTTAACACGCACAAAAAAAGCGTAAGCAGGGAAACTTCCGAGCTTACGCTTTTTGTTTTAATCAGCGATCAGGCAACGATTACTAAGCGGCTCGTCGCAGCTGTTCCTGCGGTGCAGGAATTTTCAGCAGTGTTGCTGAGGAAGCTGCTTCGACAAGCACTTCCACAACTCGATCCTGCTGTTGTTCTGTCAGTTCAGAAAAGATTGGCAGCGACAGCACTTCCTGAGCAGCCAGGTTGCTTTCCGGGAAGTCTTCCGGTCGGTAGCCCAGATAGTCGAAGCACTTCTGCATGTGCAAAGGAATCGGATAATACACGGCACAGCCAACGCCTTTGTCTCGCATCTGCTGCATCACAGTGTCTCTTAGACCGTCTTTGATACGCAGTGTATACTGGTTAAAGACATGGCGATGTCCGTTGGCAGTCACGGGAATTTCAACGGTATCGGCAACTCCGTTTTCCTGCAGTAGAGCAGAATAGCGGTCTGCATTTCGACGACGCTGATCAGACCACGCTTCCAGGTGACGCAGTTTGACTCGCAACACTGCCGCCTGCAATGAATCCAGACGACTGTTGAAACCAACTTCAACATGGTTGTATCCGCCAACGTCCCCGTGAACTCGAAGACGCTTCAAGCGAGCTGCAAGTTCTGCGTCGTCAGTGGTAATAATTCCACCGTCTCCAGCCCCACCGAGGTTTTTGGTTGGAAAGAAGCTGAAGCAACCCAGCGTTCCCAACACGCCGGCTCGGCGACCTTGATATTCCGCACCAATCGCCTGACATGCGTCTTCAACGATGGGCAGGTTGTGACGCACGGAAATCCGCCAAAGCGGCTCCATGTCAGTGCACTGACCGAAGATGTGAACCGGAATAATGGCTTTTGTTTTTTCAGTAATCGCCGCTTCAACAAGATCAGGATTCATGTTGTAAGTCGTGGGATCAATGTCCACGAATCGCGGAATTGCTCCAACACGGTGAATCGCACCGGCTGTCGCGAAAAACGTAAACGGGCTGGTGATGACTTCATCACCTGGACCAACGCCAACTGCCAGCAAAGACAGAATCAACGCGTCCGTACCAGAAGCGCAGGCAACTGAATAACGAGCGTCACAGTATTCAGAGATCTCTGCTTCCAGCAGGTTGACTTCGTCACCCAGAACAAACGTCTGAGTTTCAAAGACACGATCTACGGCCTGTTTCACTTCGCTTCGAATTGTCTGGTACTGAGCAACTAAATCGATAAACGGTACCGGTTCCTGAGTGAAACCGACGTTTGAAAAGGTGGGCATCGAGCGACTCCATTCGCTGCGGAACGCCATCCAAAGATGGCAGATTGTCGGGAGGCTAAATCAATTTAACAGAAGTGTCAATATGTCCGAGGAAGCATTCAAAAAATGCTAACTCATTGCAAACAAACCTTTTACAGCCAGATTTGCCGAACACATGACCTCCCGAATATCTGACATATCGTCAATCCGGTCGTGCTTTCAATAACGACTAAATCGATTTTTCCAAACTGGTAAGACACTCCGAGCGTTTTTTGATTCAACCAAGCCAAACGTCCGGCAACTTCTCGACATCTCAGGAGCTGCCCATTTCCTGAGCATCCAAGCACCGTATACGTGCAGTGTCTAAGACAGATTAGCGTCGCCGCAAAAAGTTGTCATTTTTACAACTGCAAAAAACCCGCAAAAAAAGGTGTAAGAACGCACCGCTGACAAATTGCGGTCGGTGCCCAGCAAATTTGGCGCGCTGGTTGCTTTATGAGCCAGCAGTAACGTTCCGTTGTCATTGAGAGCGTTTGACATCTTATTACAAGCTAATTCGGGATACGATCCAAAAGGACAGGCGAAATGAAACGTCAACTTTCAGAAACAGGACTCCGCTGGCTGCTGCCGCTGGCACTCGTCCTGATGGTACTTGGTAGTGCTCGTACTTTTGCTCAGGAAGAAGCAGCTCCGGCAGCTGCTGAAGAAGTTGTTGTGGTGGCAGAAGAAGCCGCTGGTCCCGCTTACTACGAAAAAGCGGAAACGGATTATGTGATTAACACCTTAATCATGTTCATCTGTGCTGTTCTGGTTTTGTTCATGCAAGCTGGCTTCGCAATGGTCGAAGTGGGCTTAAATGCCTCGAAGAACGCGGTCAACATCATCTTCAAAAACGTCATGGACCTGTCGATCGGCGTGATGTTGTTCATGCTGCTGGGGTATGGCTTGATGTACCCAGGCACCGGAGACACCGAAGGTGCCAACCAGTGGTTCAACTTTGGAGGCGTCTGGGCAGGACGAGATGCAACTGACGGAGAACTCGGCAGTTACAGTAACTCAGCCGACTTCCTGTTCCAGGTTGCTTTTGCAGCGACTGCAGCAACAATCGTATCGGGAGCTGTTGCCGGACGAATGAAGTTTACTGGCTACCTCTTCTACAGTGTCATCCTAACTGGGTTGGTTTACCCAATCAGCGGTTACTGGAAATGGGGCGGTGGTGCTCTTGCGGACATGGGCTTCGCAGACTTCGCTGGCTCAGTCGTCGTTCACGCGGTTGGTGGATTTGCGGGTCTTGCTGGTGCAATCGTGCTTGGACCACGTATCGGCAGGTATTCGAAGGATGGCAAGTCGCAGCCAATGCTGGGGCACAACATGCCGCTCGCAGCTTTGGGAGTCTTCATTCTGTGGGTGGGCTGGTACGGCTTCAACCCTGGTAGCCAGCTGGCGTACTCAGACGCAGCCAACGCAGAGATCACAACTTACATCGCAGTCACAACAACATTGTCAGCTGCCGTTGGTGCCTTCATGGCCATGGTTCTTTCATGGGCAATGTTCAAGAAGCCTGACCTGTCAATGTGCCTGAACGGTGCCTTGGCCGGGCTTGTCGGTATCACAGCCAACTGCGACCAGGTATCTCTTTCAAGTGCAGCCATCATCGGTGCAGTCTCTGGCGGGCTTGTCTTTGCGGGCATCCTGATGCTGGACAAATTGAAAATCGATGACCCGGTCGGTGCGTTCCCTGTGCACGGCATCTGCGGCGTCTGGGGTGGTCTTGCCACTGGTATCTTCGGAACATCAATTCCAGATCAGGCTGCTGGAAGTCAGTTCGCGTACTTCATGATTCAGCTAAAGTCAACCGCCATCATCTGTGCATGGTCGTTCGTCACGATGTTCGCTCTGTTCTACTTCCTGAAAGTCGTCGGACTTCTGCGAGTGTCTGCTGAAGAAGAAATTGAAGGTCTGGACATGTGCGAACATGGGATGCCAGCTTACGCCGCTGGTGCTGGCGGAGGCTCATCATCGCCATCTATGGCTTCAGCTCTTGGTTAAGGTTCAGGTTGCTTCAAGTCTGATCAGCCAGAATCAGGCTTGATGATTAACCAAAAACGTTGCGGGCCACCCCGGTAAATACAATTGTGTCTCGCCTGTTCCCGCTCACATGGGTGTGTTGCCCGAGCGGGAAGCTCCTGCCGTGAGTCTGCTTGCAGAAATCGGCGGAAAGGTGTTAAGGACTTGTCCTTAACACCTTTTTCTATGCGCCGACAACACATCAGCATCCAATTCAACACAATGAACGTCGTACCCAATCGCATCACATAGATTGATCAATGGAGCACAGCAGAATTACAACTGAGTCGCGGGAATCAAGCTGCCCCGAAAACGAACCTCGTAATCGATGATGAACCAACGGCCATTCAGTGTTCTAACGAACGCCATCTATCAAATGCCATCGATCGATGCTGGTCGTCCGATTCCGCAAACAACAGACGTTGAGGTCGCTTCAGGCGGCAACGCTGTTAACGATCATTTGCACGCAGCTTCGTTGCAATTCATAGTGATGACGAGTGCAACGAGCGTCCAGCGACTTCCAGCGACTTCCACGGCAACGAAAGCCACAGGCCACGTTCAGGGAACAACGCGTTACAGCAAATGATTGCGGCAAGGCTTCAGATTCGAAACCAACAGGCTTCCTCAGAATCTTCCATGTGACCACAGCTTCTGCGTCAGCCAGGATGCTTGCGGCACTGCAGCGCCGACTGCATCAGGCATAAAGTTCCCAAAATTCATCTTCGTCGTCTTCGTCGGTATAGCTGTCGTAGTACACTTCGTTGCTGGATGTCATTTCGGCGTAAGCGAAATCAGATTCAAAACCAGACTGAAAGTCTGATTCGCTGGAACCGCTGGCTGTTTGCGATGCAGACGATGATGCCCCGCTGCTACTTGCCGAAGCGACTTCGCCGTACACGTCGAACTGTCCATACCGTTGTACGACGACAAATTCATACGTCACTCCCTCGCCTCCGCTGGCCGAGAAACTGAAGTTTCCAAACGTATCAATTGAACCACCGCTGCTCCATGATGTGTCACCAACAACACGCCACATCACTTCTGCCGTTGCATTGGGATTCAAGTCGCCAGGATTGATCGCTCCATAGACAACTCCGTCAAGAATGAAAACACTGGTGATTTCAACTTCTTCCAGAACGATGCCTGCAACGTTGAAGGTGTAGGTTGAACTTTCCCCCGCCTGTCCACCTGATGATCCAACCGGTTCGCCGGAAATCAGCTCACCGGGCGGACTACTCAATCCAGACTCCGAAACAACTGTTGATGGCGTTTCAATCAAATTCACCACGACAGTGGCGGTTGTGTTTGGAGGGATGCTGTACGAAAGGTCAAGATAGATTTCATCTCCAGTCACGGCACTGGTCACAAGTTCCGGAGTACTATCCCCATCAACATCGGCATTGATAGTTATTAAACCGTAGTAGCCTGGATCGACGACAAGCGCTTCAATAGTTCCGTCAAGCAAAACGACGTTTTCAAGTTGTGGAGCCGTGTTGGCGGCGGACAGCATTCTGCGGAATTCCAGAACATCACATGACCGAAAATTCGCTGAAGTGCGGTTCTTTCGTCGTCGAGACCCAGGAGCGAAATGAATGAGACGAGAAATAGACGAAAGAACTGAACGATCGAGCATGGTGTAGACTCCGGCGAAGATGGGTGCTCTGAACAACGACTGCTCTGGCAATCGCAATCCCCACGCAAAGCCGGACCCGAAATCGCAGAGCATCTGCCGGTTTTCCTGCACTCCGCTCATCAACGTGACGTAAGTCACTTGCTAAAAAAGACTTGCAAGGTGCGGCATCGATCAATTAGTTGAAACTCCCACTTAAGAATCCTGTTATTTCGATTCTCTTACTTAACAATTTGCTAAACGAAGCGTTCACTTCCATTTGCACTTACGCGTTTCCCTGAATTACCCCACGTAATATACTCACAACGCACCATCGCAATTCGGCGAACTCACATAGTATGGTTGCGACCCCGATACCGGTGACGACGAGCTGCTGTGTGTGTGCTCCACAGTTAAGACTTATCATTCCAACGTTCGCCCACCGCCGAAAAACGAAGTTCGGCAATCGCTTGTCGTTTCGCGCGGCTTAACAAATTGGCCGAACGGATTGCTTAGCCATCGATCGCCAGACTCGCATTGGCAGCGACCTTCGCTTCTAACGCCCTGGAATCGCCTGACTGTTCGCCAAGGCGACGGGAGCTGGCTACAACAGCGGACACCTCGCGGATGGGGCGAATTTCTTCTGGCTAAGCATGAATCCTGTTTTTTTTGCCAGGCATCATGCTCGTGAAGCGAATCAATGATTGATAATGTGGATCGCAGATGTCAAAGAACGCTGAGGGAATGGAGACGCGCGACCTGGAAATTGGCTTTGTTGACGCCCTGATGGCACTTGCCTGCAAGCTGAGATCACTATCCTAAAAATCCGCTTCAGTCGCTCAGAAAGCCGCACTTAATAAATTTGCAGGTTGTCTGCAGAACAAATAAAACATCCGCAGCAGAACTCGTGAAGTTTGCGGCAATATCCATTCACTGCATCCCGTAACGAAAACCGCGTGAAGCCGCATGACTGAGAAAACCCCATACCAAAGTCCTCTGAACGATGAAGATCGGCAATCGCCGTATCGTTCTGCCTACTATGCTCAGAAGACTTCAGCACTTGCGATTCTTAGCGTGGTATCGGGAGTGATTTCATTTCCGATGATGTGCCTGTGCTTTGTTTCGATTCCGTTTTCGGTGTTTGCGATCGTTTCGGGGCACATGTCTCGCGGCATAGTACGTGATACGAATGGTGAATATTCCGGAATGGAAATGGCTACGTTTGGAATGATTCTGGGCTACTGCAGCTTTTTTCTGGTCGCTGGTTTTCTGGCCTTTACAATGATTGCGGGCGAACACACGTCAACTCAAGTCACAACAGTTCGCGGCAATGGCAGCGAAGGCAGCGTACTGCTGAAGCAGGCAACCAGTCAGCTGCAAGGGGGGACGGAAGAAGCCACTTTTGGAGTGAGCGCCACTGAAGCAAATGCCGACGCTCTTGCTCGGCACTACGTTGAAACTCTGCATGTGCTGGACGAGACGCACTTTACAGAAACGAATTCCTCAAAAGCCGTGACAAAACGCCAGTACCGCGCGTTTGTGCAACTTAACGCTGGCAGTGCGGCGGTGCTGCTGATGGTGCCGGACTATGGTCGATTTACGGAATCTGCACTGGAAATTCTGCACGAACGATGCTGGCTGATTGCTCAACGCACGCTGGATGAAGTGCTTCCTGAAAACGCCGATTTAGCGGTGGCGATATATTCCAGCAGTGGAATTGAAGTGGCCATGATTGGAGTAACCCAGCGAACAGGGCCAACAAAAGCGGGGCTTAAGAAAACGACCAATTCAGAAAAGTCGCTCGCAAAGTTTTTTGTTCTGCCAACCACCAGCTCATCGAAGACTTCAGGTTCGAAATCGGCCACGGACTCAAAAATTGACGCAAAGGGCAGCGGAGACCTGATTCTGCCTGCAGAAGCCGGTTAAGCAAACAGCGTGCATTGAGGTTCAGGCTGCAACATCGCAGCTCTGGTATCTGCTGGCTGAAGCTAAGCGGCAGCCGACATTCCGACGGTTGACTTGAGCCCGCTGATGAAATCGTCACACTGTCCGGGTGCTCCACTTTGTATTCGACCGATAGACCGTTCCGTGGACAGCATCCCGCTGAAGCGACTTTGCTGACACGCTTACTTACTGAACAAAAAACCGTAGCAGGATATTGCTCTCATGCCGTCACTTGTCGTCACGCTTATTGGCCCGGACAAACCAGGATTGGTGGGAGCCGTTTCAGATGTCGTTCGCCGACACGAAGGCAACTGGCTGGAAAGTCGCATGTCGCATCTGGCTGGCCAGTTTGCAGGCATCGTTCTGGTTGAAGTGACTGAATCCAACAGTGCGTCGTTGATTGCCGCACTGGAAGGCCTTAGCAATCAGGGGCTAAAGGTTGTGGCCGAACTGGATTCGGAAACAGCAGGCTCGGAATCTTCAGGAAAACTCTGGCACCTGAATGTTGTTGGCAATGACCGGCCGGGCATTGTGCGTGAAGTGACTCAGGTGCTGGCCAGCCACGACGTCAATGTGGAAGAGTTAATCACTGAATGTGGAGAAGCACCTGTATCCGGCGGCACGATTTTTCGAGCGACCGCCAAAGTGAGAATTCCAGAAGGAATGAACGTCGAACTGCTTCAGGACGAACTGGAACGCATCGCCACCGATCTGATGATTGACCTTACCAGTGATGGAGAATAGGCAATTCTCACTCGCCCAAAGAGGGCAAATCAGCCCAATTAAACGTGCGAAACAAGTCAAGAACTGCGGGCAAAAAATCATCAAAGTTTCAAAATTGTAAAATACTCACCAAGCCGGGGCGATACCCTGCAGGGGAACAGATACGATAGTACAGGGCACCTGCGGTGCATTGCGGAGCAAATCCACATCGAAGCCTGAGTCATTTTTCAGAGGAATTTACAATGAAGAAACCTCGATTGCGTAAAGCGTTTACGCTCATTGAACTGCTGGTGGTAATCGCCATTATTGCGATTCTAATTGCTTTGTTGCTGCCGGCTGTGCAGCAAGCCCGCGAAGCAGCTCGAAGGACACAGTGCAAGAACAACCTTAAACAACTGGGACTTGCACTGCACAACTACGAAGACACATACGGCTTGTTCCCGGCCGGTGGATATTGGAACAACAGAGCTCAGCCTGGCAACGTTGCCCATCAGCAGGGTGGTCTACTGACCCATTTACTGCCATTCATTGAACAGGCGAATCTGTTCAATCAAATCCCGTTTGAAAATGCGCCAAACCGGAACGTGAACGACGCGGTTGATGCCAACGGTAAGTTGCTGCGACAAAGTTTCAGCGTTCCAGCTTTCCTTTGCCCGTCAGACACAGCAGGATCAAATTACAACAACCGCAGCACTGTTCAGAATTATGCCGGCAGCAAGGGAGCGTCCAATGCTGGTGAGCCAGCTGGTGGCAATCCAAACGGAAGCCCTCCATGCCCGAATAAGTACCTGAGCTTTCGGCGAGGAGGCACATCTGGTTCTGGAGTTTCCGGAGTATTCCATCGCAATGGTCGCAGCACGAAAATTCGCGACGTAACCGACGGTTTGTCCAATACCATCTTTATGGGTGAAGTCCGACCGGAGTGCAGCAACCACATTCGTCAGGGCTGGTTGCAGGCCAACAACGGACAGGGGATGTTCGGCACTTTGGCACCGATGAATCTGGACACCTGCAACTCGTCTGCTTCATCCGGTTGCAACTGGATCAACAACTGGACTGAAGAATTCGGTTTCAAGTCACGTCACACTGGCGGGGCTCAATTCTTGTTCGGCGACGGATCTGTTCACTTTCTAAGTGAGAACATCGACCACGGCACTTACAACAATCTGGGCGCCAAGAGCGACGGAAATACGGTGGGCGAATTCTAACAAACACCGCAAACCTGTTGATCTGACAGCAGTTGGCGAATCAGCAGACCGCAACTGGAATTCAGAGTTCATAGTGTTTCCAGCATTGACCTGCACCGCCGTGCGGCAACCTCACGGCGGTGTTTTCACATACTCATTCGGGTTTACGATTCATGAATTTCAAGCTTCAACGATGTTTGACCGTTCTGTCAGTGGCCTTACTTGTACTGGTCGGATGTGGCAGATCTGACCGTCCACCAATGGCAACCGCTTCCGGTATTGTCAAACTTGATGGTGTGCCTGTTGAAGGCGCCACTGTGACGTTTATTCCTGTTGAAGGAGGCCGACCAGGCTCAGGGCGGACGGACGCCGAGGGACGATACACGATCAAGACATTTGAAGACGTTGCCGGCGGAATCGTTGGCGATCACAAAGTATCAGTGATGAAAATTTCCGGTGATGGAGCCTACGCCCTGGAAGGCGCCGCACCACCATCCAATGATGCGTCGGGCGAAGACGATGGTTCCGATGGATTGTCGCAAATTGGAGCTCCAGGGACTTCAGAAAAGAATATGGAACCGATCTATGACGTTCCTCAAAGGTATATGAATTCAGAAGAGTCCGGACTGACATTGACAATTCCGCCTGAAGGCAGCGAAGAACTGGATATTGAGCTCACCAGGTAAAGAAGCGAACTGGCTGAATTCCCAATCGCCGAGGCTGACATCCCCGGCGAACGGAACACGGTTGTTTCATCGACGCCTGTTAACCGGGCAAGGATGAACACACCCTGGTAATCGAACCAATGAAACCAGACTCTCACCAGAACAAGCCAACCAGCATTCAGCAGGCTCCAGCAGGTTCGACGGATATTCCACAAGAATCGCGTGGGCTTTTACGTCGATCCGCAATTCTGGCGTTGTGCGGTATCGCCACCAGTCTGGCCGTTTGGTTATGGCCCGTCGATCTATCCCGACAATTTCAAACGGGGCTTGATGCAGCTGAACAAGGCGAATGGAAGACGGTTCGCAGCTGCGTAAAACAGTTGCAGCAGAATCACGAATTTCAGGAACATGCTGTTCTGCTACAGGCTCTGGAATTGCTGGCCAGAAAAAGACCAGAAGAAGCGTTGATAGCGTTCAGCAAAGCCAGGACGCATCCGGATACTCGTGAAATCGCGTTCAAAGAAGCGGCTCGCCTGCTGTACGATGCCGGTCAGTTCAGCCAGACAATTCAAATGTGCCAGCAGGTCCTGTTCTGGAATCCCGAATGCACGGAAACTCGACGGCTGCTTGCTGCGGCATACTACGACATCGGTGCAATGGTTCAGGCCATTAACGCGTTAAGCGTGCTGATTGAACAACAACCACGCGATCACCGACCTCACTACATGCAGGCATCGATCCTGCACGATTTCGAACGATTCGAAGACGCCGCTCTGGCCTACGAACAAGCGGCCCTGCGTCTTGACGGTGCATCGATTGTTCGCGACGAAGTGCTGGCTGGCTGGGGCGCTTGCCTGATTCGATTGCGTCGCCACGAACAGGCGTTGCGGGTCATGCAACCAGCAGGACATTGGCCCGAAGTAGAAACTCAACGAGCTCTTGCCCACTTCGCATTGCGACATCACGACGCTGCACTAACCGCTGCCGAATCAGCGTTGAAGGAATTGCCACTGCATCCGGAAGCCGCAGCAGTGGCAGCTCAATGCTATGAACTTGCCGGGAACGTCGCCAAAGGAATCAGTCTACTACAGCAAGCGGCTGCCAAACATCCCTATGAACTTGAACTTCAGCTAAGACTGGCCGACATGCTGGGAGCCGATGGGCAAACAGAAGCAGCGTTGCAGCACCGACAACTTGCAGGACAAATCACCGACTATCGCCGCGATTTTTCTCACAAGCAACAGGCTCTCATTCACGACGATGACGATCCGCAGTTAAGATTCGAAATCGGGCAGCTGGCTGAAAAACTTGGAAAGATCGACATCGCTCGCAGCTGGTTCAAAGCAGCCGTCGGCATGACAAACGCCTCCGAGGAAATTCGCAGCTATTGGCAGCAGTTTCAGGCGATGCATCCCAATTTCCCGGCGTCACCGGCGACTTCCATGCAGGTGTATTAAGGTGTCTAATCTTCCGAACGTCCTCAAGCGAACTCAGCCACAAAGCGTTGCAATGCTGTTGCTGTGTGGCTTACTTCTGACCGGATGCCGCGAACGCACACACGATGCCACAACCGAACCAGCTGACAAACATTCCGCTACGCAGCCAATTCCGCACACTCATTACAGCACAGCACCGGTCGAATCTGAACCGGAATTGCAACCAGCTCACTTATCGGCAATTCGATTGCAGCCGCTTTCTGTCGATCAGTTTCCACACGTTGTGCCTGACAATGGAGCACGCCATGGATTCGCCACAATTCTGGAATCGCTCGGCAGTGGAGCAGCCGCGATCGACTACGATCGTGATGGCTGGCCGGATGCTGTGATTGCCGGTGGAGGAGACTTTGATGGGCGCACGTGTATTGGAAAGCCCGTGCATTTGCTTCGCAATCGGAAAACGCAATTTGTAAACGCAACGTCCACCAGCGGAATTGGTACAACTCGCTTTTATCATCACGGCATCTGTGCGGCTGACTTCAACAACGACGGGTTTCAGGATTTTCTGGTCACAGGCTATTCCGGTGTGCAGTTATTCTGCAATCTCGGTGACGGCACCTTCGCTGAATCGCTTGATACCGTTGACCTGTTTTCCGGTGGATGGAGTGCATCGGCGGCGTGGGGCGATTTCAATCACGATGGCCACCTTGATGTGTATATCACGAGTTATGTGAACTGGTCGTTCGATAACGATCCACCTTGCTTTGCATCAGATCAAATAACTCGCGACAACTGTTCCCCCAAGATCTTTGAAGCACTGCCTGACCGATTACTGATCAGCAACGGCAACGGAACATTCACTGAGCAATCCACGTCTTTCAACGTGCGACCTGATGGAAAAGCTCTGGGAGCTGTTGCGGCCGACTTAAACAGCGATGGCTATTTGGATTTGTATGTCGGCAATGATGTGATGATGAATTTTCTGTACCGTAACGAAGCCGGAAAAAGCTTCACCGATTGGTCAATCTTTGGCGGAGCGGCGGGAAGTCGCCGCGGCTCTCCGGATGCGTCGATGGGAGTCGATATCGTTGATTTTAACAACGACGGAATTTTCGACATCTGGGCGGCAAACTTCGAAATGGAAAGCTTCGCGCTGTACCGCGGACTCGGCGATTTGCAGTTTCGCCACGTCAGTGAAACTACGGGAGTGTCCGCTATCGGTGGCCAATATGTGGGATGGGGGACCGCCTTCGTCGATCTGGATCTGGATGGCGACAGCGATTGTATTGTCTGCAACGGGAACGTTGTTCAGCACCCACAACACTCACCCACACTTCAAAGAATGGTTATTTTAGAAAGCATCGGCGGTCAGTACTTCGAAGCTGTGACAAGGCAGACCGGATCCGCACCAATGACGCCCATGCACGGTCGCGGCCTTGCATTGACAGACTGGAATCGAGACGGACGCGTAGATCTGTTGATCACGCCCACTCATGCACCATCACAATTGCTTCAGAATGAATCCGTCACTGACGGGCGAAGTTTAACCGTGGAACTCTGCGGTCGAACTTCACCACGACAAGCCGTTGGTGCGATCGTCACGTTGACGACGTCATCGGTAGAAGACGGCCTGAAACGAACTCAAACCAAACAGCTTGTCGGTGGCGGCAGTTACGCGTCAACGTCTCTGGCCGAACTTAACTTTGGTTTCAAGCGAGGTGAAGAAGTTCAGACATTGCAGGTACAGTGGCCCGGTGGACAATTGCAAACCGTAAGCTTCAAGCCAGAATCAAGGTTCGTATTCATCATCGAAAGCGCCGCTGCCTATGAATCAATGAACGTCGATCCTTAGATCAGAGCTCGCTCATGCAACGAATTCGCCAAGTTGAGTTTCTCCGCAGTGGAACATTAGCTCAGCGAACGTGATCTTCACGAACGTGCCATACGCGAGGCTAATCACGGCGGAGTGTGACGAATGCTTTGCCTGGGCATCAACCACATTCCAGAACGACTTCACTCAGCCGCCGTGTCGGACTTCGCAGCCAGCTTCTGCTTGATGTAATTGACAGCCGCAGTCAGTTGGCGATCGTCAAAGGTCGCTTCACCTTCTTCGGCAGCGTTTTCTTCCTGTTCGGTGTGAGGACGCACGATGTCTCGTTCGCTACGACCGGCGTCCCATGCAGACCAGTCTGCACTTGTATAAGGAATCAGAAAGCCTTCGTCGGGCGAAACTCCCCATTGTTCGCTGGGCTTCATTCTGGGAAATCGGTGGATATTAACGCCACTGGGACGGTGGTAACTGGCGGTTGTCAGCTTCAACGCGCTTTCGCCGTCTTCCATTCGAATCACGTTTTGAACGCTGCCTTTGCCCCAAGTGCGTTCGCCAATCACGACAGCTCGATTATTGTCCTGAAGGCAGGCACTTAAAACTTCACTGGCAGATGCGCTGTACGCGTTTACTAAAATTGCCATAGGCATGTTTGGATAAGTATCGGGCTTCGATGCTGACCAGGAACGTTCCGGCACATTTCGGCCTCGAACACTCACAATCGTGCCTTCTTCCAGGAACATGTCTGAAATTCCAATGGCCGCTTCCAGAAGCCCGCCGGGATTGAAGCGAAGATCAAGAATGACTCCTTCGACCTTTTGCTCAACCAGCTTATCCATGGCGGCTTTGATTTCTTCCGTTGTGTGGCGACTGAAGTGAGTCATGCGAATATAGCCGATGTTTGGTTCTGTCTGCAGCATGTAATCCCACTGGTCGTCTTTGTCATAGCGTTCGCCTCGAACAGTGGGCGCCTTGATCAGTTCGCGAACAATTTCCATCGACACTGGTCCGGACTCGTCACCCACATGTTGAACGGCCAACTTTACCGGACGTCCCACTGGTCCCTGAAGTTTTTGAATAGCGTCGCTTAACGAATAGCCTTCCGTCGGCTCGCCTTCGACTTCAACAATCGCATCGCCCGCGCGAATTCCAGCTCGATAAGCGGGAGTTCCCGGCAATGGACTGACCACAATCAACTGGCCTCCACGAACATTAACCGTAATGCCAATTCCGCCAAATTCCTGTTCCACCATCTGGTTGAAACGGCCGACTTCTCTGGGCGGAATAAAATTCGAATACTGATCGAGGTCTGAAAGCATGCCTCGAATGGCCGATTCCATCAGTTGGCGGCGATCGATTTCTTTTACATAGTTGTTTTCAATCTGCTGAAACGTCTCCACAAACAGCTTCATCAGCTCATACTGATCGCGCTCTTTCGCGGCGGCGTTGGCAGCATCGCCATTAGTGGCAACATCGTCGGCTGAAAAACAGGTGGCGGGCTGGAAGGCAAGCAGGCTAAGTACACAGCAAATGAAATTTGCACGCATGGTGGGCTCCGAGGATAGTATTCGGCGGCAAGTGCCGCATACGATATCGCAAAGTGGTAGCAAAGGTGAAGGGCTGCCGAACGATCAACTGAGCAGAAAACCATCTGGCTCACACATTTGCTTCAGGGACACTATAGGAATGAACAGTTTTGTGGCATGGATGAATGGGCAACTTTTGCCTTTTTCTGAAATGGCACTGCCCGTCTGGGATCTTGGCGTCGTGGCAGGTGCCAGCATTACCGAAATGGCTCGCACATTCAATCACCGAGCTTTTCGACTGCCCGATCACATTAATCGCCTGCTGAATTCGTGCTCCGAACTGGGATTTTCGGCCCCGTATTCGCCTCAGCAATTACTTAACGCGGCTGAAGAAGTCGTCGCCGCCAATGAAAGCCAGATTGCTGCCAGCGACGACCTGGGAATCGTCATCTTCATCACTGCCGGAGCGAATCGCACCTATTTAGGTGCCGGCGAATTACCTGGGCCAACGGTTGGAATCCACACGTTTCGATTGCCGTTTGAAATTTGGCAAACGGCTTGTCAGCAAGGTGTGCGGCTGGCGATTCCTGACAGAATTCAAATTTCGACAGCCAGCCTGCCGGTCGAAAGTAAAACTCGCAACCGACTGCACTGGTGGCTGGCAGACAAAGAAGCCGATGCAAAGTTGCCAGGCGCAAAAGCTTTGTTGCTGGACACCAGTGGCTTCATCACAGAAACCAGCACCTCCTGTTTTTACGGTGTCATCGCGGGCAGCATCGTCACTCCCCAGGCAAACGTACTTAACAGCATGAGCCGTCGCATGGTGAAAGAAGCGGCTGCGGAATTCGGAATTCCATTCATTGAACGCAACCTGCAACGCAGCGACATCAACAACATGACGGAAGTATTTACGTCTTCCACGCCCGTTGGACTATTACCCGTACGTTCGATCGATGATCGTCAGTTTCCCGTGAACTCTGCAGATTCATTGGTGCCGAAATTACTGACATTCTGGCAACACCAAACCGGCATTTGTCTACGGCAGCAGATTCTGAAACACGCTTAGTGGCCGGATTGCCGGGCTTAGTCCGAATCAGCAATCAAGAAGATGGGGGACACCCAATGAACGATCAGCCTGATCTGACGGCTTCCGGAACTTTACCAGCGACTGGTCCCGATCTTCCCTCATCGTCGCGATTTCGAAAGTTCGGCCCAGGAATGCTGGTTGCCGCAGCCTTCATCGGACCAGGCACGGTCACGACAGCCAGTAAAGCGGGAGCAGCATTCGGCTTCGCCTTATGCTGGGCGATTGTGTTCAGCATTTTCGCAACAATTATCCTTCAGGAAATGTCAGCTCGCCTGGGTCTGGTCACTCGACAGGGACTTGGCGAAGCAGTTCGGTCGAGCTGCCGCACCAACGGCATGCGACTTTTAGCCGGATTGATTGTGGCCGTTGCCATCGGCGTGGGAAACGCTGCCTACCAAACCGGCAATATCGTAGGAGCATCAATTGGCCTGACACTGATTGCCGGCGGTTCCATCCAGACCTGGTCAGTGATCATCGGAAGTGTGGCATTTGCGTTGTTGCTAAGCGGACGCTATCGCTACATCGAAACGGCTTTGATTGGTCTTGTACTAACAATGAGTGCCACGTTTTTACTGACGGCCATTATGGTCAAACCGGACATGGTCGCACTGGTCAAGGGCAGCTTTGCGCCCGGCCTGCCAGAAGGTTCGCTGCTGACCGTGATCGGGCTAATCGGAACAACCGTGGTTCCGTACAACCTGTTTCTGCATGCGAGTTCCGTCTGCCGAAAATGGCCGAATGATGTCCCAACAGATGTAGCGCTTCGTGAATCTCGCGTTGATACAACTGCCGCCGTTGTTTTGGGTGGCCTGGTAACTCTGGCGATTGTGGCAACGGCAGCCACTGCGTTTTCGGAGGGGCGAACCCTGACCAGTGCCGCTGACATGGCCAAACAACTGGAACCGCTGTTGGGTGGCCCTGCTGCCAGAATATTTTTCGCAGGTGGTCTGCTGGCGGCAGGTCTGACCAGCGCCATCACAGCTCCACTAGCAGCCGCATTCGCAATTAGTGGAGCGATGGGATGGAGCACCGAATTAAAGTCAGCTCGATTCCGGTCAATCTGGATCACCGTGCTGTGCGCTGGCACGTGCCTTGCCGCAGCGGGCCTGAAAAGTCCTCAGGTAACAATTCTGATTGCTCAGGCCGCCAACGGCCTATTGCTGCCGCTCATCACAATCTTTCTGTTGATTGCGGTAAATCGCAGTGAACAAATGAAAGATTATCGCAATGGAATTCTGGCAAACGTGTTAGGCGGCGCTGTCGTTCTGATCACGCTGTTGCTGGGAGCCACCGCAATTTACAAAATGTGCTTTGTTTAACGATCAAAGTCGGCCCCCCGCCACAATCACACAGGGCGATGAGCTGCATCAAGTCGCATCCAATACAGCAATTCGTGGATAACTTCCAACACAGTTTGAATTCGATGTTGCGGGTCCTTCTGGATACAGCGCAAACAGATTGTTTCCAGGGCTTTCGGAATGTTACGATCGGCAGCGATCACGCTGGGAGTTGGCGGGCTGTTGTTCAGCATGTTTCGCATCACTTCGTCGATTGTATCACCCCATGCAAGTTGCTGCCCCGTTAGAATTTCAAAAAGGATGGCCCCAAGGCTGTAAATGTCAGTTCGATGATCCAGTTCGCCACCAGCAAACTGTTCAGGAGACATATACAACGGCGTGCCTGGATGAGACGCTTTCGATGACAGAGCATTTTCGTCTTCTGGTTCCGGCTCAACTTCATCGCCTGAAGTTGCCGGTTGTGCTTTCACGTCAGCCAGGCCCCAGTCCAGCAGCAACACTTCTCCAAAACCGCCCGCCACGATATTTTCCGGTTTAACGTCGCAGTGAACGACGCCATACGTATGAGCATAGCTTAACACCTGTCCAACCTGAATAATCACGTCGATCAACCGTTCCAGGTCCCAGGCTGCGGCTGTTGCTTTGTCTCCGCTGATCAGTCCGTCCAGAACTTCTCGCAGCGTGACGCCAGTGACCAGTTTCATCGTAAAAAAGTAACGCCCGTGTTTGTCGAATCCAACTTCATACACGGGAGCTGTGTTGGGATGCTGTAACATGGCTGTTACACGAGCTTCTCGCAAAAACAGCTTCTTCTCCTGGGGATCATCGGCAAATTCCGGACGCAGCGTTTTGTGACAAACGGTTCTGCCAAGATGCAGATCTTTGCACGACTGAATGACACACTTACCTCCCAACGCCACTTTGCTGAAATAGATATAGCGAGTGTTGTTGACCATCTGCGCTGCGGACGAAAGAGACGCATCGGTTTCATTCAGATAGATCTGCGGAACAGTCCGCGTGGATCGAAGAAAGCTGGTTGTCACGTGTTTGATTATCCTAACAAGGGCTTCGCCCTTGACCCAGTGGCGTGGAATGCGGCAAGACATGGAACGCTCGAATCGCCAAACCGCTCCGTTGTCGCTATGAACAACATGCGCGCACCGTGCGCGCATCATTTTGAATAAGACTCTAAATTAATGCTGCGAAGGTGGCTTCAACCATCGCAGACGGCTCATTGAAGTTCAATGAGAGTATTGGTGTTTGGGGGCGAGGATCACACTAAACACTTACTGCTTTTTCAACGGAACTTTTTCCACCGTGTGCTGCACTTTGCCATGGTCGTCGACGAACTCAATTTTCAGCTTCGGCGAACGGCCAGAACTCGAATCAACAGCGACATGTAAAAAACCGCCAGTCGGTTCAGGATAAATAAAGGGCTGTTGAATCAGCCCCTGCGGATCTGTGCTGTTGGGCGTACCCGGCCGCGAACCGGAAATGGCGTTTTCATCGTTGAGTGCTCCACATGAAAATTCTTCCATGCCTGCAGGATGAATGCTGTGATACTGCCAGTGACGATCTCCGCAAAACGTCATGATATTGTGCAGCTTATGAACATTCATCCATTCAAAAAAGCTGTTCGCTTCGTGGCGAAACCCCTTCAGGTTGGTGTGATTGTCTTTCTTGTTCTTAGAATCCGGCCCCACCATTGGTGTGGGCGTGATAATAATTTTCCAGGTGGCGTCGCTCGCCAGCAATGTGCGTTGCAACCATTCTCGCTGTTCGGCCCCCCAGATTGTCTTGCCCGGTCCGTCGTCCATGCGATTTGGAGATCGATAGTCGCGACCTTCTACAAACCACAACTGCAAGTGCTTGTGAACGCGGTGAGTTCGATAGGTTGGAGTCTGGCTGTCGTTGGCCGGATGAATGGGCATCTGTTCGCGAAAGATATCGATGCCAGTGGTGGGCAATGGCAGAGTGTCGCCGCCGAGGTCAGCATCGTTGAAGCGAAAGTCGTGATCATCCTTTGACCAAAACGTGGCGGTGTTGCCAAAGAATTCGACCAGCCGAGGAAACCGTGCCTGTTCGTGCCATTTCTTACGCAATTCCGGCAGCGTTTTCGCCGCTGTCCTGGCGGGGTGGTCGTAATACACGATGTCTCCCGTGCCAATAAAGAAGTCCGGTTTCAGTTCGGCCATCGCCTTATAAGAAGGATAGCCCAGCCGTTTGTCTTCATCGGAAACACCACTGCCTTCCCCCTTCTTTCCATACATAAAGAAGGCGTAGTTCTGGCAACTGCCCATGCAAAATGTCAGACGATCTTCTGAATCCACAGCAGATAGCGTGCGAAACTGGCGAGTCGGCCCGACACTGGTTTCAGCTTCGTTGGCACCAAAAAGCAGGCGATAGTAATAGCGTTGTCCGGCTTTCAGGTTGGTCAGCAAAGCGCGAACAATAAAGTCTCGGTTCGCTTCTGCCTTCAGCCAATCGGTTTTGTTTGAATGCGCAAAATCCGAGGACTCGCTGTATTCAAAGCATGCAATTCCCGCCGCGCCGGGAATGTCGCCGGATTCGTCCAGCACGGGCCCGGGAATCGCCGTTAGGCGAGACTGCAGCAACACAGAAGTCGCCGTAACTTCGCCCGCAAGTTCTCCCTGAGCATGAAAGATATCTGCCGACAGCCCATAGACAGGGTTCACAATCATGATCACGAACATCGCGGCAGTGGATTTCAAACGTTGCATAACGGCTTCCTGGATCTTTCCGGCAGAATGTAAGTTAATTGCAGCCTCGGGCGACTTCATCCCGCCAACCTTGGTTCAGTCTACCAGGTTCTGACAAATTGTCAGGCGTGAACGTCAGCCCAAGCCTGGCGTCGCATGCGAGGGCATTGGTTTTCGAAGCTTTCCGGGCAGTTAAACTGAACTCACGAAACTGTACCCACGAAACCGGCCGACCAGGTTTCGCTCATTCCTAGCTTCAAACACAGCCACGTGGCGGCTGCCCACAGAATGTGATGTGCCCTGGGGAATTCCTGCGGAAGCACTTTGGGCACTCAGCAATTTTCACCGAACGTTCCAATTCGAGATACAGTGGGCGAATGCGTTTCCCTTGTGACGCTGGGTATCTACAATGTGCAATTCGCTGGACAGCGACAGGTTCAATGTCAGTTCATTATTTCTGCGACCCACATCAACCGCAGGGCGTTAGCCCCGGTTGGTGCGAATCACGGAAAAAACCGGGGCTAACGCCCTGCGACTGATTGAGACTTGACGGTGTACAGTGAAAGTCCTGCTGAAAATGATGTACACACTGTGCGCATCTTTTTCTGAGCGACAACGGAGCGTTTCCGAGCGTCAGCTTATTTGGGATCAAGGGCGAAGCCCTTGTTGGTTCTATTCGCGTTCTTCGACACTCTAGTCCTGATTGTGGTTTATGGCACAGCATATCACTTCTGCTCAAATCAAGTGCTCAGCAGCGGCACTTCGCGCCTATCTGGGAGCAACGGCTAACCTGACAAAGATCAGCGATCCGGATCTGGACCTTGAAGTCCTGAATGCGCCGGAGACCATTGCCGAAGGAGCGTTGATTGAGTTTCGGATTTCGGCTTACGGATTTAAGCAACGCATGCAGCACAAATACACGGAAGTCAGCGAAACGGACATCGTCGCAGAACAGACTGATGGGCCAACTCGAGCGTGGAAGCATCGCCAGACGATCACGGCCGTCAGTGACAACGAATGCACGTTGACCGACCAGATCGACTTCGAACCTCCCGGCGGAATGCTGGGATACGTCATGACGGCAGCAAAGATTAAGGACTCCATCCAGGACGGCATGGATTATCGTTACGAAACTCTGCAGGAAATTATGGAAGCTTAACTTGCAGCAAACGGTGGAAGATAAACAACAGGTGACCGATTTGCCGTCTGTGTTTCTTCCAATATCAGACTGCGTTTTTTGACCGCGTTTATCGTCACGCTGGATCTGGATTCATGCCCAAATTGCCATCAAAGAAAGCTCCCCCGCAGGAACTTCCCACAGTTCCTATCGCCCTGCTTTTGTGCATCGCGTTTGGCGGAGGATTCTTTGGGCTGCTGGCCGTAATTTTTCCCGGCGCTGGCATGATGGGCCTGGCTCTGCTGGTGCTCGGCCTGCTGTTTATCGCCCAGTACTTTGTCTGGGGCCGCTGGCTGTATCGAGTCGCCGTGAAGATGGAAGCGAAGAAAAGTGGCTCCGATGCTTCAAGCACGGCAACAGGCACAACCAGCGAATGACGCTGGCGTGCTTTTCTGGCTGCCCTTTTCAGATTCACAAACATCTATTACTTGCCCCGCTACCATTCAACTTCCACTTCTTCGTCGGCTTCGCCTTCCCAATTGGTCGTTTGCGGCTTAAGCGGGCTCTCAAGTTCAGTGTTTTGCTCATGATGTCGACAGGACAGCAACACGCCACGTTCTGCCTGAAACGTGCATCCCATCTGGAAGCCGTCGCCAGTGTTCAAAACCCAGCGTGGCTGAACGCCAATTTCAATGGACGTCGTGCTGAACAAGACCTGAGTCGAATACTGCTGATCCAGCGGAATTTCTTCCTGGCATAGAAAGCGACAACCATTTAACGAATAGTCCAGCATTCGACCTCTGATCTGACGTTCCTCGTCAACCTTAACGATAACCGGCAAGTCAACGGGAAACCGAACTTCACCACGAGACTGGTCGTACGTCCATTGCTCAACCACGGCACCCAGTGCATTCACGGTAAACATGGCGACAACGTTTTCGCCGTGAATATTTCCACCCCAATGCACGATGCATTTCTGACGACTTACGACGCTCCATTGCTTGCTGCTTAACGATACTTCCGCCACCTGGCCCTGCACAGGAACACCCGTCAGACAGGGAATTTCCAGCACAAGGTCGTGTTGCGAAACAGCTCGCACGCCCGCCTGCACAATGCGACCGTCTGCCAGAGTAATCTCCGCATTCAATCCGGCGATAGTGGCGTTTAGTAGTCTGTAGTCTGGCGTTGGTTGGCCCGCAACTCGTTGCTGAGGCCAGCGCCAAATGTTTTGCTCCGATGCTTTTCGCTGCGTTTGCCTTGCTGTGTGCGTGCTGATTGACTTAATCATGATTGCTGCCCAACAAGGGTTTGCCCCTTGCCCCAGAGTCGAGCGGTTGCTCGGAATTTGCAAGTAACGCGCGCACCGTGCTCGCATTTATTTGAATGACGACTTCAACCGAAAAACCGCTGATTGAAGTAGCTCCGGGTTCGCTCACAAACTCTGAAGATTCAAACTATCGCGACGCAGAAAATGTTGACGACCCACTACAACATATGTTGCGTTTCAGCAACATGTCGGTATTAGCCAAACCATTCAGCGGGGCAAAACTGGTAGTTAAGGTATGTTACCGGGGGCGTAACGATTTTAACGCCACTAAATCCGTGCAGCAAACTTTGCTACAGCTATCGCGACTAACCGGTTTGGGGCAAGTCCAGCACGTGAGCAAATCGTTCCAGCACGATCGTTTTCAAACCATGATATTCGGCAGAATCGAAGTCGCCCGTGCGCACAAGATCGTGCGCCATGCGGCGAGCGATCTGAAGAATACGCAGATCGCGAATCGGGTTGGCTACTCGCAACGGCAGCGAGCCGCTTTGGCGAACTCCCAGCACGTCACCGGGGCCACGCAATTCCGCATCGCGTTCCGCCAGTTTGAAACCGTCGGATGATTCTTCCATCGCTTCCAGACGCTGGTTCGCTTCCGGTGTTTCCGCAGTGGACACCAGAAAACAATATCCCTGATAACTGCCCCGGCAAATTCGCCCACGCAACTGGTGCAGCTGAGCCAGGCCGAAGCGTTCGGCCTGCTGCACAACCATCAACGTGGCATTGGGCACGTTCACGCCCACTTCGATTACCGTTGTGCTGACCAATATGTCGATTTCCTGAACTCGAAATCGGTCCATCACTTCGTGCCGCGTTTCTCTGTCCATGCGACCGTGCAGAAGTTCAACCCTCAATTCCGAAAGTTCCGTTTGCCTAAGATTCCTGAACACCGACTCTGCAGCCGCGTCGTCATCTTCAGATTGACCTTCAACTCGAGGACAAACGACATACGCCTGCCGGCCTTTGGCAACGTTCTGCCGCACAAAATCCCAAGCTCGCTTCATTTGATCTTCGGTTTGAATACGGCTGGTGATGACACGCTGTCGCCCCGGCGGCAGTTCATGAATCGTGGACACATCCAGATCGCCGAAGCGAGTCAGACACAGGCTGCGAGGAATCGGAGTGGCCGTCATCACCAACACATGCGGCTGTTGTGGTGGAAGTCCGTCAGCAGACGCAACGTCACTGTCAACAACGCCAAACGCGGCTCTCTGGCGAACTCCGAATCGGTGCTGTTCATCGATGACTGCCAATGCCAGATTTTTAAACTTTACCGATTCCTGAATAACGGCCTGAGTGCCAACCACCAGCTGACATTCGCCGGACGCAATGTCGGCCAGCAACTGGCGTCGTTCTGCCGCGGGCAAACCGCCAATCAAAAAGCCTCGCTTCACTCGGCTTTCAATCAACAGTTCTTCAAAGGTTTGCCAGTGTTGTGAAGCCAACACTTCTGTGGGAGCCATCACCACAGCCTGGTACCCGGCGGCAACAGCTGCCAGCATGGCGTAAACTGCGATCGCCGTTTTGCCAGCTCCCACGTCAGCCTGCAGCAGACGGTGCATGGGCTGCGGTTTAATCAGGTCGGCGACAAGTTCTTTCACCACCTGATTCTGGCCGTTTGTAAAACGGAAGTCGAACAGCCGTCTGATGCGAGCATCAATTTTGGCGGTCACATCAATGGGATAACTTCGTGAATTCGCGCCCCAAATGCGTCGCCGCAATGCCAGGCCCAGCTGAAATTCGAACAGGTCGTCTAAAATCAGGCGGTCGCGAGCCGCTTCAAACTGCTCCACTGATGGAGGCGTATGCAGCCAGGTCATGGCCGTTTTCAGTTCCGGCAGGCTATGGTGCTTGCGATAGTATTCCGGCAGCGGATCAATCAGATATTGAGCATACTGAGCCACGGCGGCTTTGGTCATGCGCCGCATCTGATCCATATTGATACCGTCAGTCAGCGGATATCGCGGAAGCACGCCGACGGCACCTTCCACGTCTTCGCTGGTGTCTTCAGGTGCCAGCCAATGAACTCGCGGATTCCCAAATTCCCAGCGACCGGATTTCCGTTGAGGCTTGCCACTGAAGATCACGTGGTCATCGTGGCGGAACTTCTTCAGCATCCACGGCTGATTAAACCAGGTTCCTCTGACAAACTGGCCATCGCAATCCAACAGAATGCCAACAATCGAGCGCCCCTTAGTGAGAGTTCGCAGATCGCAGTCCACCACTTTTCCGTGAACAGATTGTTCAACGTCTTTTTCCAGCTTTGCCACAGAACGCAAATCGCTGAAGTCGTTCACACTGTGAGGCACGTGAAAAAGCAGATCCTGAGCGGTTTTGATGCCCAGCTTTGCCAGCAGTTCTGCGCGTAGAGGACCAACTTCCGAAACAAACTGCACGGGAGTCGCCAATGGTGTTTGTCTTAACGCAGCAGCGGCGTCGGCAAATTCTTCAGACATGCGACAACATAAACCAACGGAATGCAACTTCGGGAGACGGAGCAGAAATTTCAACAATCAGCGACAGTACAGCCAACAGGTGCCAAGCGGTGGCGTAAAGCCTGAATTTGGCAACTTGCTGTTCTCTAAAATGAACTGCTCTTTATTGTAGTGAAATTGGCTATCGTTGGTGAATCCACTTCGCAGAGTAAAGCTGGGCCGTTAAAAATCCGGCATTACGCTGGTTATGGGTTTGCGTAACCTTTGCCGGAGGGCAATGAGCAATGTTGGGCAAGTCAATCAGCAGTGGCTTTGCTCAGACACCAGTTTTGTAGCGGAGTCGGCTGCAACGAAATTCGCCGAGCGACGTAGTCGCGATTCCGAGCGGTAGCTCGAATGATCTGGGGCACAGCCCCATGAGCCCCCACGCGGCATAAATTGAGTCGGGTTAAACGGGAAACACATCATTTCCCGTCTCGCCACGTCAAGCGTCGTCGCCCCAGCGTTTCATCAGTTGGTGCGGGACGCCTAGATGGTCGCAGATTCGAGCGACAACAAAGTCGACAAGGTCAGCAAGACACGTGGGAGCGTGATAAAATCCGGGCATTGCCGGTAACACGGTCGCGCCCGCTTGAGACAGTTTGGTCATGTTGTCCAGCGCAATCGAACTAAGCGGCGTTTCTCTGGGAACAAGCACCAGCGGGCGACGTTCTTTCAGATGAACGTCTGCGGCACGCTGAATGAGATTGGTTGATGCTCCACAAGCAATCGATGACAGCGTTCCCATTGAACACGGGCAGATCACCATCCCACCGGTTAAAAACGAACCGCTGGCGATTCCGGCCGAATAGTTTCTGAGCGAATGTACGCTGAGTTCGCCTTCGGCATTGGGTGAGCAGTTTTGAAAGCCCCAGCTTGCGGCGGGACCGGACGTTAGTCCTGTTTCAAGAAACTGTCGCCACGTGTTTTCGTCCGCAGTGGCGGGCGGCAATTCAACTCCGATTTCACGCAAAGAAACCATGCGAGCCGCTTCACTCACCAGCAGATGAACGTGCATACCCGCCGAAAGCATGGCCTGACCAAGACGCAAAGCGTAGGCCGTGCCGCTGGCTCCGGTGACCGCAAGTACAAGATGACGATTCATTTAAGACGACTTCCAGAACAGGCTCAGCCCGAACAAAATCCGTAAACCAATACCGCTGCAGCATCTTTTCAAATTGGCAGTGTACTGAACTTATCGTGTCTTCCGTTTTCCGTTTCCGGCAATATCGCTAGACTTGGATGTCTCTTTGTAGCCGGAATTGTTTCTGTGGACACCCTTTAATCGGCCTGCCATTCTAAAGGACAAATGAATTCCTGAATTTCGTTAACTGAAAAGGATAGGGAATTTTCGACGCAACGGGCAAATCACCCCGCTGTCTTGCGGCTTCTGCCCACATCAGTAAACAACCTTGCGATACAGGCACTCAACGGAAGAAACGGAATCGTTGTGCCGAACCCACTGTCTAACGAGGCTGTGCCTCAGACCATTTGAGCTAACGCTCAAAAACGCGACTACGTCGCTCAGAAAACTTCACTCAACATGAACAAGTTCGCTGCTTTGAGAAGTCTAACGAGGCGGGCTGCTATAATCCTGCTCGCTCCAAAACTCAGAACCCGTGAGACACCGTCCACGAAAGCGTCGCTGTGATCAACTACCGCAGTTTGAAAAGACTTCTTGGTGAAACAAGCCTTGAACGAAAATGTCGACTGCTGTTCGGCACTGCGCTTTTGATTTTAATTACCACCAGCTTCTGGATTTACGCAGCGCGAACCAGAACTCTGGTCGAAAATCAGCAGGTCTTAAAGGCGGAAGCTCTGGTTCCCGGAATTTTGCGGCGACATCATCATAAGAAATTCGGTGAAATCCTGTTTCCAGTGAAGCCTGCGGATGCCGTCGCAGAAAGCATTCCTGAAACAGACGCTCAGAAATCTGCTGAAGTCGCTTCGCCCGGTTCGCAAACTTCCAACGCCAACATTGATGTGGATATCGCTGTTGATTCTGCCGCCGCAAGTCCGCCCAAAACAGCTGCTGCGAATGGCGGAACCATGCGTGCGCCGATGGAATGGACTCCCTTTATCGACCGCTTGAATGCCGTTGATGCGTTTCGGATTGACGCGACGTTTGGCATCGTGTTACCCAATGACACTCCCAGCGACGAATCCGTTTTTAAGACGCTGCTGGCATTCAAAAATGGCAAGCAAACAGATCACGTGTTTTCAGACGACGCCAACGGAATTCGTCAATTAACGTACTACAAAGCGCTGCGCCCGGATGCTTCGTGTGCGGCCTGTCACAACGGAAAGAATGCGGCGACGTTTCCATCGAAGTCTTCAGACGATCCCGATGCCGTCGAACCTCTGGCAGGAATGGTAACGGTGACGTTGCCGATGGACAAAATTGAAGCCGAATTAAGTCGCAATCGAGCCGTCCTGTTGGCATCAGCCATCGTCACCTCATTTTTAGCGATGCTGGTCGCATATGTAATTGTCCGTTACATCATTGTAAAACCGGTTTTGCACCTGAAGGACGTCAGTGACGAAATTGCTCGAGGCAACTTGAACCTGCGAGCGGACATTAAAACGGGCGACGAATTTGAAGAGCTTAGTCACGCATTCAATCGAATGCTTCGCCACATGACGACCGTCAACGAAGAGCTTCGTGGGGTAAACGACAACCTGGATGCCAAAGTAGACCAACTGGCTCAGGCGAACATGGAACTGTTCAACACCAACGCCATGAAGGACGAATTTCTGGCAACCATGAGCCACGAATTACGTACGCCATTGAACAGCATTCTGGGGTTCAGCGATGTACTGGCAAAGGCGCCCAACCTGGACACTCGCCAACAGCGATACGTCGACAACATTCGCACGTCCGGCCGCAATCTGATGGTGCAGATTAACGACCTGCTGGATCTTGCTAAGATCGAAAGCGGGCAGATGACAATCCAGGCTGCTCCTGCAAAAATCGGCGACGTGATCGAAAGCCAGATCGCCCAGATCATGCCATTGGCGGATCAAAAGAATATCGACCTGCGAATTCAGCCACCGGACAATCCGTTGCCATCAGTGCATCAGGATGTCGGAAAGATCCGCCAGATTCTTACCAACCTGCTGTCCAACGCGATCAAGTTTACCCCGGAAGGCGGTCGAGTTCGCATCAGTTCTCGCATGGTCGGCACGGAACAGTTCGAAATCTGCGTGGAAGACACGGGCATCGGAATTCCAATGCACGAACAGGATCGCATTTTCGAAAAGTTCCGTCAGGGCACCACCATCGAAGGCGAACGCGACCAGATGAAACGCGAATACGGAGGCACAGGGCTGGGGCTTTCGATCGTTCGCGAACTTGCTCGCCTGCTGGGCGGTGATGTTCAGCTGGAAAGCGAGTTCGGAAAAGGCAGCATGTTTACGGTTAAGTTACCCGTGGAAGCTCCACCAGAAAAACCGACGATCGATCTGTCGTTGGATTCTACTTCATCCACCTCACTTAACCGAATCACGTCGGTTGATCTGCTGAACCCGCCACAAAAATAGGCTACGAGCCGCCGGCTGGCTTTCAAGACAGGACAGATCGGGCGATCTGCGGTGAGTACTCCGGCGCGACTTTTTCCTGAACAAACGGTGTTAACAGTGTTGGTTGATTTTTGTGGTGCGGCGCGTTCAGATGTTGTATAGATATGGAACTGCGACGCGCCAAACGTGAAACGAAAGACGACTCCAGCATGCGAATGATCACCGGCGGCCTTCTGATTGTGGCAAGCGAACAGGCGTTTGCTCATTCGCAAATGGTTCCGTTTCCCAATCAAGTGTTTGCAGCCGAAGTGCTGTATCCGGCCAGTATCGTGCTGCTGGGGCTGGGTATTTGCTTTTTAATATGGGGTGCCGTCAGTGACCAAAAGTCTGGTGAGAAATCAGCATGACGGACACCAGCCTGCGTCAGCCTTTGCAGAAGTCACAACTGATTACGGTTGCTTTGATTCTGTTGTCTGCGTTGGCAGCCGTTGGTCCGGTGACGTTGTCTGCCACGAAGAATTCGCTTTCGTGGAAAGCAGCAACCGCGTTATGGCAGAAGGATTTTGCAGAAGCCAAAACGCTGGCGGAGCAAGCGTTATCGGAAAACCCAACTTCCGAATTTGCTCGAATCATCGCCGCAGATGCCGCTGGTGCGCTTCATCAAAGCGAAGCAGCAATTGAACTCTACAAACTGCTGCCGCCGGATTCCGAATTCTTCTATCAGGCTCAGCTGGGACTGGCAGATCGTTACTATCAAAAAAACTGGATGAAGGAAGCCGAAACGCATCTTCGCTATGTGCTGGAACATAACCCAACTGAGTTTGAAGCCAATAAACAGCTCGCGTTTCTGATGCAGCTGCAGGGCAGAACATGGGATGCTGTTTCTCCATGCCTGCAGATGATCCAATTTGGTATTTTCGGGCCGGTCGAACTGCACATTCTGGGCTGCCCGGAAAGTCAGTTTCTATCCGACGAACGCTATCTGGACAGTGCCCGGAACGCTGCCCCGGATGATCCTCGCAGCTTTCTGGCGACCGCTCGATTTGCAGAACTTCGCAACCGTCCGGACGAAGCCGCAGCCATCTTTCGCAAGGTCATGGAAGCCGACGCAAGCCTGCTGGAAGCGCCGATTCGTCTGGCCAGAATTTTACTGAACAGCAATCAGCAGGAAGAGTTTCTGAAGATTATGAGTTCGCTTCCGCCGTCAGCAGAGGATCACGGCGGGTACTGGTTGAATCGAGCATTCTGGGCGACCAAAACGGGCAATCCCCAGGGAGCCGCTCGCTGCCTGTTTGAAACTCTGCAGCGCATGCCGGGACATGTGGAAGCCAACTATCTGCTGTCGCAGGTTTTAGTTCAACTGGGTGCCCCCAAAGCTGCGAAACAGTTTGGGGATCGAGCCAAAATTCTGGCAAGGTTGGAAATTACAATGCCGGAATTTTATGCCAACCCAACTTCACCGGAGCTCATCAAGACCCTGGTTGACGATTTCGAATCACTGAATCGAAATTGGGAGGCCGCCGCAGTGTGCCAGTTTGCAATGAGCCAAAGAGGCGATCCGCCGGAATGGATACACGAAAGCCTGGCTGCTTTGCAACAAAAACTACAACGTTCGGGCAATACGTTGCTAGCTCCCGCACCACTATCAGAAGTCGCGGAGATCGGTGCCTACGAAATTCCGCCGTGGGACACCGGCAACATTCAACCAAACGAACTGACAACTCAATCAGACACGGCAACAAATCGCATTTCGTTTCGAGAAGAAGCAGCTGATGTGGGCCTGAAATTCACGTTTTTCAACGGTTCAACCAGTGTTCGAGGAATGGAACACATTTTTGAAACAACGGGAGGCGGCGTTTCAACTCTGGACTTTGACGGAGACATGTGGCCGGACGTCTACTTGTCACAGGGAGCTCCCATTTGGGAAGGCGACGATGATGTTCGACCGCTTGACAGTCTGTTTCGTAACACCAGCAATGGTTTTTCAGATGTCACGGAAGCCGCCGGTCTTGGCGATGATCGATTCACCCAGGGAGCCACCGTTGGCGACTTCAATAACGATGGGTTTGCCGATCTGTATGTTGGCAATTTGACGGGCAATCGGTTCTATCGAAATAACGGCGACGGCACGTTTTCTGAAATCACAGACGAAACCAACACCGCTGGCGACGAATGGACGGTCAGCTGCATGCTTGCAGACCTTAACGGCGATTCACTGCAGGATCTTTATGTCGTTAACTATCTCGTTCGCGAAAGCGTTTTCGAACGACGCTGCCGACAAAACGGCCATCCGCTCACGTGCGCTCCGACTTTGTTTCCGGCGGAACAGGATCGAGTTTACCAGAACATGGGTGACGGAAGCTTTAAAGAAGTAACAGCCGAATCCGGCGTTGTACAAGCGGAAGGCAAGGGACTGGCAATTGCCGCGGGCGACTTTGACAATTCCGGGCGACTAAGCGTGTTTGTTGGCAACGATACTGCTCCCAATTTCTACTTCCAAAACCAGACAGCAGCTGAAGAAACTGAAATTCGTTTCACAGAAGCGGGCACGATCAGCGGACTGGCGGTTGATGGAATGGGACGCAGTCAAGCCACGATGGGAGTCGCCTGTGGTGACGTGGATGGCTCCGGAACGATCGATCTGTTCATCACCAATTTCTACGAAGACGCAAACACTCTGTATTTGCAGCACGCTCCGTCAACGTTTTTCGACGGCACTCGAGACGCAGATCTTTATGAATCCAGTATCCCGCTGCTGGGCTTCGGCACCGAGTTTCTGGATGCCGATCTGGATGGCGACCTGGACTTGTTCGTCACCAACGGACACGTCGACAGAACCAACGCGACCGGCGAACCGGACGAAATGCCGCCACAGTTTTTTGCAAACACAGGCACAGGAAAATTCGCTGAACAATCTGGCGAATCGCTTGGAGACTATTTTCAGGGCAAGTATCTGGGCCGCACAGTATCGCGACTCGATTGGAACCGAGACGGTTTCAACGACCTCTGCATTTCACACCTGTATTCGCCCGTGGCACTGCTAACCAACACATCATTCGAAGCTGGCAATTCAATTTCCATTCGACTACGCGGAACGCAATGTGATCGTGATGCTTTGGGAACTGTCGTTACAGTGCAGGCAAAAGGTAGGACATACACTCATCAATTAGTGGCCGGCGATGGCTATATGACCACCAACGAACGAAAGCTTGTTGTGGGCCTGGGCGACGCTGAAGACATTGACAGCATTGAAGTTCGGTGGAGAAGTGGCCATCAGCAAATGTTTAATCACGTCGCGGCCAGCGGCGAGATCTTACTGGTTGAGGCATCTGATACGGTTTGGACTATTCCTGATTAGTTGCATGTTCGTTAGACGTTTGGTTTGTGTTTGTGTATCACAAACGGGCGCTTGTGAAAGTTTGGCATTTGCGATATGGCAACGCTGTCAGGCCGCGGTTCTCTAAGGGTTGGGCTTGATTCCTGGGGGAATCAAGCCCATGATAGTTTGTTCGACTTGCCGAATTGCCGGTGGATCAGGCGAGTGTTCTATTTGTTTCCTTCAGAATGAGGTACCAGTCATGAGATTAATGAGACAGAAACAACGAGGCTTTACGCTGATTGAGTTGCTGGTGGTAATTGCCATCATTGCAATCTTGATCGCGTTATTGCTGCCTGCCGTTCAGCAGGCTCGTGAAGCGGCTCGACGGACTCAGTGCAAGAACAACCTGAAACAGTTGGGACTGGCGTTCCACAACTATCACGACACTTACAACATGTTCGCGATTGGTGCTCAGCGTCAGAATGGGTTTGGTCCATCATTCTATCCAGCACTGCTGCCATACTTTGAACAGTCTGCACTTTACTCAAAGCTGTCGTTCAATGGCGGACACACTGGATGGACCGGCGCTGGCGGTGGAAACACTGGCAAGGACGTCAATCGTAACGTCGTCAATGGCATTGTTCTGACGGCCTTGATTTGCCCTTCAAGCCCACTAGATCAGGTTATACAGGACGGCAACGGCGGTGCAGTACAGACTGTGCCGTCTTACGTCGGCATTTCCGGAGCGGTTGATGAAGATCGCACCAGCGGTGCAACTCCAACAACTGACACCGATAACTTTATTGAATTGCGACAACGCCCCGGTGCCAACTGCTGTGCCACAAATTCTCAGAACGGTTTCATGGCGGCAGGCGGAATTCTGGTTGCGAACGAAGGTATCGGCATCCACAAGATCACCGATGGAACATCGAACACCATGATGATTGGTGAAACATCTGACTGGGCTGTTGCTGCAAACGGTTCCAAAGTCGACATTCGTGGAGGTGTGCCACACGGTTGGTTGATGGGAACCGATGGTGGTGGACGTATCACAGGATGGAATGGCCCAAACTCTCGTACGTTTAACCTGACTTCCGTTCGATACGCTCCGGGCACAAACAACTATGAATTGCCTGGTGTTCATCAAAACCATGGTCCAAATAACCCACTGATTTCATCTCACACCGGTGGATTTCAGGGGCTGTTCGCCGATGGCCACGTCGCCTTCATCAGCAACAACGTGGACCTTCCAACACTTAAAAAGGTGTCTACTCGTGACGACGGTCAAACCGTTGGTGAGTTCTAATCTGCCTGCTGAGATCAGTCTTGGCTGACATTTCAGCAAAGCGCAATTTCAAACCGGTGGTCTCACGATATCCTGTGGTTACGTGAGGCCACCTTTTTAACCCAAAGATAAAGCTTGTTCGCCGGTTGCGGGCCAATCAAATCCTGCCCAGCGGAATTCTCCACTTTCTAATTCTTCATACTCGAAGAGGCTTGGCATCCAGATGCGTGCTTTACATTGTTTAACACTTTTCGCTTCCGTTTCTCTGTTCACCATTGGCTGTGGTGGCGGTGGTGGTGGATATAACGGCCCCTGGGGACAAGGTGATGGAGTTGTCCGACTGGACGGCAAGCCGCTGACTGAAGAAGCGACTGTCACGTTTTTGTCAGCTGAAGGATATTCAGCCACCGGACGCGTCGATGGCGAAGGAAAATTTCGGCTGAAGTACAACGGCTCCAACGACCTTCCTGTCGGCACGTACAACGTTGCCGTAATGCCCGCAGCACCAGTCGAAGTTGAAAATGCAGATCCTGCAAGTTTCTTTAACGACGATGGTTCTACAAAAATCATCGAACGGAAGGTGTCCGGTATTCCAGAAAAGTACCATCAGCCAGGTTCCAGCGGAATTTCAATTTCAGTTAAAGAAGGTGCAAACGATTTAAACATCGACCTCGACAAGTAAACCAGTTGTCGACATATCACGCTTCGAAAATCGAAAACCTCGCCCTGTGAATTCAGGGCGAGGTTTTTTGGTACTTGTGCCCGGCCCACATTGCCTTGAGAATTCAAGTGGCCACACAAATTGTTTCACGAAACCTTATTCAAGCCGCAGAACCTCGCTAACAAACGCACCTGACAAATACTATCTTTGTTCATACCGTACCTTTGCAGTTGGAAGTCCACGACGCCGTGTTTCGAGGTCACTCAAAGCTGCATGCTTGGTCCAATACACCTTCCAGTAACTCAGTCTACGCTTAAGTCTGTCATGAACTTTCCAGTGCGATTCAAACTGGCCATGATTACAGTCGCATTCGCATCTTCGCAGGCCTTGGCGGATGATGACGCTGTTCAATTCGAACACTTCAGAAAAAAAATTCGCCCGTTGTTCATTGAGCACTGTTTTGAATGTCATGCAGCCGACGCCAAGTCCATTGAAGGCGGACTCAGGCTGGATTCGGCAGACGCTGTTCTGGCTGGCGGCGACAGCGGACCACCCATTGTTGAACATGTGCCTGACGACAGCCTGCTGATTAAGGCCGTGCTTTACGAAGAAGATGCGTTGCAAATGCCACCGATTGGCAAGCTGCGAGATTCTGAAGTGGCAGATCTGATCAAGTGGGTTGAAGATGGTGCTCCCTATCCGCCGTCCGCTGAACAGCCGAAGCCGGCAGCACCCATGATGGTCGCAAAACCAGAGACGCCGGACCTCAACATCGCCGTTGCATTCTTCTGGTTGTTGCAGCCTCCCACGATCCTGCCGTTGCCGCACCACACGCCATCAGACCTGTCTCCTCAGCAGGTTCAGCGGATCATCAACCAACTAAGCGGCAAAGCCGCCTCAGCGGATAAGTAGTCAGCTACGCGGAATTCATGCTCATGTTCTGCAAAAACTGCCGTGCGGCCAGCGAAATGCGTTGCCTTGCCGATTTTCGCCACAGGATCACCGCTTATGTTCACCAGTTAAGCTGAATGCGATTGCTGGTTCCTGAAGCAGTTCACTAAGATTCTCACCGTCAGCCTGGATGCTGTAAGAAATTGGATTAACTGAATTCTGTTACGAGATCGTCGACATGGACGTCAATCAATCAAATCGAAACGTGCCGCTCTTATCGCGGCTGGTGCTTTTCTGTTCGCTGGGTAGTTTCATTGCCGTCACGCTGCTGGCCGTTGGCTGCAAAACGACTCCGCTGACTGAACGCAAGCAGTTATTGATCGTGTCTGAGGCGGAAGAAAACAAGATGGGGCTGACGGCTTATCAGCAGGTGCTGGAAGAAGAGCCGATCACCAAAAACGAAACAGCCGCGGAAATCGTAAAACGGGTTGGCCAACGTATCGCTGCCGTTGCGGATCGTCCCGACTTTGAATGGGAATTCAACGTGATTGAATCTCCCACACAAAACGCATTCTGCCTGCCGGGTGGCAAAGTGGCCGTGTATACCGGAATTCTTCCCGTGTGCCAGAACGAAGCGGGACTTGCTGTGGTCATGTCTCACGAAATCGGTCACGCCATTGCTCGCCACGGCGGAGAACGCATGTCGCACCAAATGGTGGAAAGCGGCGGAAAGATGGCCCTGGCCAAACTGACTCAAAACAAGTCAGAAAAGACTCAACAAATCTTTCAAACCGTTTACGGCGTGGGAGCTCAATATGGTGCCATCCTCCCTTACAGCCGCAAGCACGAACTTGAAGCAGACCATATCGGCGTTTTACTGATGGCAAAAGCAGGATACGACCCCAGCGAGGCTCCGGAATTCTGGGAACGTTTCGCCAGTGCCAAAGACGGGCAGACACCGATGGAGTTTCTGTCAACTCACCCATCGGACGCAACACGCTCCGCCGCTCTTCGCGAGTTGCTGCCAACGGCGATGAAAAACTACGAAGCAGCGCCAGAAAAACTAGGCTCCGGCCAGTCGCTGGAAGGCGTGGTCAAGCCTGGCGTTTAGCGGCAGCTGCTGAACATCTTGTGATTGCAGAGCAGGCGAACGTCCCCTGCTTGCCAGTTCGGCCTAGCAGCGTGTCCGGATACCCGTTTCCCCCTGGATATCATTGATGAAATG